>ERZ795052.67-NODE-67-length-145582-cov-60.034035_pt1 | contig 145582 bp, 131 predicted proteins | sample MGYA00375136_ERZ795052 | MGnify/ENA primary metagenome ERZ795052 (study PRJEB30181, sample SAMN05720156) | activated sludge metagenome | isolation source: Anaerobic digester | place: Japan | collected 2015-05-26 ...
ATCCCTTCTCTGGAGACTGGAAAACCTCGAGGCAGTGGAGTAGTAAGCCTTTAAGTTTTAGGCCTTTTTCAAGGACCTTATGCATAATGTATCGCTTTTTTAAGCATTATGCTTTAGGAATCTAAGCTCATAAAAATTAGATAGATGCCAATTTTAATATAAAATCTTTAAAAGGGATCTATCTCTTAGAAAATAACGGAGATTTAATTCTTGACATTATCGCATTTTTTTACAGAATTATTTGAAGGTCTTGCCATGCTGGATAAAACATTCAAAATTAAGTGTCCTCAGATGCTCTATTACTCCAATGAAAGCTTCAAAGATATGCTGATACGGAACAGGACAATTTAAATCAAAAGTGTATTTTAAACTCAAGGAGGTTTGCTATGGCGGAGGAGATTGAGAAAGAAAAGGACTTAACAAGAAGGGATTTTTTGAAGTTTGTCGGTGTTGCCGGTGCAGTAGCCTCATTGTCTACATTCCCCTTTAAAAATCTTGAAGCCCAGGCGCCATTTGGAAGGCACTCACAGGAAAAGCCTTTATATGAAATCAAAAAGAAGATCCCTCAGGTCTGCGCGAGGGCATGCGAGGCAGATTGTGCCTATTATGTGGTAGTTGCCCATGACCCTGTCACAAATCTGGAAAGGGCTATTACCCTTGAGGGGAGGCCAGAAGACCCTGTGTCAAATGGAAAATTTTGCATTAAAGGCCTTGCATTTGTAGATTCTATGTATGACCCAGATAGGCTTATGGTTGCCCTTAAGCGCACCAACCCAAAAAAGGGGACTGATAATGACCCAGGATGGGTTGTTATGAAGACAGAAGATGCTGTAAATGAGATTATTCAATCACTAAAAAAATTTAAACGAGAAGAGATTCTTATGTGTAGTCCCGGTGATCCTTATACAAATAAACTCGCAAGGAGTTTAGGGGTTACAAGAAGTGACCAGAGGACAGAATGCTTTGGAACGCACTATTATATTAACTGCCTTACCTTAACAAATCCACCCAATAAATATTATTCCAGCACCTATACACCAACACATCATGTGGCAGGATATGATTATGACAATGCAAAATACCAGGTATGGTTTGGCTTTGATTCGCTATCCAAATGTGGTAAGGCAGGTATGCTCGTTCACTGGAGAAGTGCAAAGAAAAACGGTTGTAAGATTGTGGTATTTAATCCATTGCGAACGCCCCTTGCCGATGCCTTTGCAACAGAAATACATTCCATAAAACCTGGAACTGACCTTGCCGTGGCCCTTGCCATGATAAATATCATCATAAAAGATAAACTTTACAACACCAAATTTTTGAAAGAATACACCGATGCACCTGCCCTTGTGGACATAAAAACAAAGCTCACAATCAAAACAAAAGAGGGCTCTATGATGGCATGGTGCGAAACACACAAAAAGGCTGAACCCATAGATACATGTCACAAACCAGCAATGGAAGGTGGTCCTTTTAAAGTAACTGTGGATGGTAAAGAATACGAGGTAAAACCTGTATTGCAATATATTAAAGATACTGTAAAAACCTATACACCTGAATGGGCATCAAAAATTTCAGAGGTAAAAGGGAGTGCAATTGTAAGGATAGCCAAAGAATTTGCTGCTGCAAAGCCTTATGCATTTATTCCTACATATAAAAGGGATGCTGCCGGACCAAACTATGCAAACAGCTGGAGATTGCGTCATGCAATAAACATACTAAACACACTTACAGGATCCATTGACCACGAAGGAGGCGTAATCCTTCTCCACGATGTAAAGATACCATGGCTCGAAGACCTCGCGCCACCTGTAAAGCCTTATCCTGAGTTGCCAAAAGAACCGGTGGATTTCCGGAATATGTTCCCTGTAACATATGACATTTACAAGAATAAAGACTTCTCTGCGCCTGGTCACTATGGCATGGTTGGTTGGGGTCTTTATAAGACCCAAAAGATTAAAGCAGTATTTTTCAGAAACCCCTACCGTGGTTTATATGCCATGATACAGCCCCAGATGATAGAGGCATCTCTTGAGAAGATGGAGCTTGTGGTGGATTGGAACCTCTATCTTGACGATGTGGGATACTGGAGTGACTATGTATTGCCTGCACCACATCAGTTCGAGGAAGGAAAGTTTGATATAAGGCTGTATTATCCTAAATGGCCTTGCTATGTCGGTGGCTCTCCTGTGCAAAAAACACCAGGTGATCAGATAGGCTGGGGTGGCCTTGCTGTAAAGATCGGGATGGCGCTTGCCCCTGAATACTGGACTGTAGATGGGAGTGGTGACCCCAAAAAGAGGGTTCCTTTGAATATGAGCGACCATGCAGTGAAAAACGCAGGTATTGCATCAAATGCAGGAGAGTTTATGAGTAAAGGCGGCTTCTGGATTAATAAAAAGAAGTATGAAAACTATAAGACGATAAGAGAGATAGGCTACGGGAGACCAAACGGCAGGGTAAGGATGTTTATAGATGAGTTTAAAAAGGTGGATTTTGAGCCTATCCCTGTGTGGGCCACTCGTTGGCATGAAACCAGAGGAGAATACAAATATTCTCTTCTTATTACAAGGGCTCCATGGCTTATGCACGCTGACCCCAACTTTATAAACAACCCTGTCTTGAAAAAAATCACAGAGAAGAACTATATGGATTGTGTGTGGATAAATCCCGATGTAGCTAAAGAAATCGGTGTCAAAGAAGGTGATATGGTAATCCTTGAGAACAATCCAGAATATATGAAAGATCTTCCAAGACCTGTTAAGGCAAAGGTACATATTACAAACAGGCTAATGAGAAAAGATTGCATTCTCCTCTTCCACGGTATAGGTCACAGGGCAAAAAACCTTAAGGTTGCAGGTAATTGGGGCTATAGAGATGGCGATCTTATTCCACAAAAAGATCCTAATATAGTGAAAAAGCACGATCCAACTGGAATGGGATGGGTTGAAGATGTGTATGTAAGTATTAAAAAAGCATAGAAGGAAGGTGATAAGCCATGAAATCATACGGAATTTTGATTGATACAAGTTTTTGTACAGGGTGCAACACGTGTGCATACAGGTGTATCCAGGAGTTCAAAGGACACACACATGCAGCCAGCGGTTCATTTCGAACCTTTGTGGCTATCAATGATGGTGGATTATATCACAAGAGATGTATGCACTGTATTGATCCTCAGTGTGTAAAGGTATGTCCTGTAAATGCCCTTACCAAGTCAGAATACGGGCCTGTTCTCTATGATAAGGAAAAATGCATAGGTTGCCAGAGCTGTGTTAAGGCATGTCCATTTTCTATCCCCCAATATGACGAAAAAACACAGAAGATTTTAAAATGCAGCTTGTGTGCCCACAGGATTGCTGCAGGTAAAGAGCCTGCATGTGCTGAGGCATGTCCAACAGGGGCAATCCAGTTCGGAGAATCAAAGGCAATGCTTGCCAAGGCAAAAGAGATTGCAAAGAAGAGGAAGATGACCATATATGGTCTAAACGAGGCTTCAGGGACAAGCACTTTTATATTGATAACGGGGGATCCGAAAAAGGCAGGATATATTGATGTGAAAAAAGGACCTGCTAAGATAAAGAAATCCTCTATTGATTCAATGGGTGTTATGCCTATTATGGCAGGTGCGATAATCGGTGGTCTTAAAAAGCTTGAGGAAAGAAAGAAAAAGATAGCAGAGGAAAAGGATAAATAAATGTAATCAATGCCGGGAAAGATGTGGTTAAGATCTTTCCCGGCATATTAAATTTTTATGATTGATTACCCTGTTGAAACCATTAAAAAAAGATTGATTTTCTATAATGCCCTTGTCCAGGCATTTAATTATCCAGATGCAGAACTTGCCAACAACCTCTCTTCCGGTAAATTTAGCGATATCTTGCATACAGTCATTGCAGACGGAGAAGCAGATTTATCCGGCATTGATTTTTATAAAGATAGGGATAAAAATGAAGTGCTTTTAGAGCTCGAGAGGGATTACACTTGGATGTTCTTTGCATCAAAGCCCAGGGTTGCGTATCTCTTTGGTTCTGTGTATGGAGAGGGTAAATTATACCAGGATTCAACCTTTAAAATTGCAAGGCTTTATCATGAGACAGGGCTCAATGTAAAAGAATCCTTTGGTTTACCACCTGACCATATAGCAGTTGAGCTTGAATTTATGGCTTATATTGCATTTAATTTCATAGATGCCTTAAAAAACGAAAATATGGAAAATGTCGCCTATGCAGAAGAACTGGAAAGACATGTGTTTGATAATTATCTTTCTCAATTTGCAATAAAGGTTGGTGAAACCTTAAAAGATAGGGCAAAGACTGAATTTTACAGAAACATAGGTGAGATTACCGCATTGTTCTTTTCAAAAAAACTCCATTTTTCCTTGTAGTTACCATGTAGAATACAGCCTTTTAATCAAGACCTTCACAGGGTTTTGCAAAGGTCTTGAATTGATGATTTTCCATGTCATACAAAAGGGAGGAGTTTTTTCGCCAGTTCACATTGTCTTCTTTCTGAAAATCATCTCTAAAGAAACTTCCCCGGCTTTCCTGCCTGGCCAGGCTTGCGGTAAGGATTGCCTTCAAGGTGAGACATGCGCTCAAAAGGTCTTCTTTAAGCCTCTTTTCTTTGATGTTTGCTGGGGAGAAGGAACGTAGTTGTTCATAAAACAGGTCTATGGATGAAATGCCATCGGTAACACCCTTTTGTGAACGGATGACCCCTGCACTATTCCAGGCAATCTCCCTTATCTTTTTTCGGACCTCTGTCAATGATAATCTCTTATTTGTGGAAGGGTTAGTGATGTGAGATTGCCTGACTTTAAAAGTCAAAGGAGTGGGTAAGGGCACATCTTTGTTTTTTATATCAGCCGCATTTTTCCCTGCTATCTTTCCTGTGACAAGGCATTCTGTAAGGGCATTGCCGCCTCTACGGTTTGCGCCATGCAGTCCCCAGACAACCTCTCCACAGGCAAAAAGCCCCGGTAGTTTTGTCTGGCATCTTGCATCGATTTCAATACCGCCCATAAAGAAGTGCGCAGCAGGAGAAATAGCAACAGGCCTATTACGTAAGTCGATTTTCAACTTTGATAAGATACCCATAGGATGTTCATGCCAGGCATGTTCAGGAACTCCTGTAAAATCTATATAAATCTGACCATAAAGTTCTCTCTCTTTGAAGAGCATTATTGAAAACTCATCTCTTTTCTTTAGTATTGCCTGATCGATATCCTCAAAACCGTATTTTTTTAATATATCCTCGCCAGAATTATTGATGAGCTTTGCCTCCTTTGGCGTTGGAGGATAAAGGATCACAGAACCAAGACGTTCTTCAGCTACAACAAGCGGAAAGAATTGGACAAATTCCATATCGTTAAGTTCAAGACCTGCCTCTGCTGCAAGTCTATAACCCTGTCCCATGATGGTTTTTTGGTTATCATTCCTGAGGTATATAGCGCCTGCCCCTCCTGTGGCAAGGATTGTAGATGATGCATATATCTCCATTTCCATTCCATCTTTGTCGAATCCCAGGACACCACATGCCTTGTCTTCATTTTTTAATATGGCTGTTACATAAAAATTGTTGAGAATCTTCAGGTTGGGGAGGTTTTTTAAGGATTCAACCATTGTTTTCATGAGGGTCACACCCGGGATTATATCCGCACTGGATGCCTTTAGGGCATAGGTGGTATGGGATTCAACAATATGGAGTCCCAGTGATCTTAGAAATTTGATCCCGTCATTTACTTCATGGGCGATAAGTCTCACATAAGATTCTCTGTTTAAATACCTTCCTATTTCCATGGTATCCCGTATATATTCATCTTCCCTGTATGTGGATGTGGGTCCGGCAAACACACCATTTGACAGGGCTGAATTTGTCCCGAGACCTGTAGAGCCCCTGTCTATAAGTATAACATCAGCACCTTCCATGCAGGCATGATATGCTGCCATAATACCTGCAAGGCCTGCACCTATAACAATTACTTCTGGCATGTCTAATTATAAAACTAAGTATTGTTTAATGGAAGGTATTTTTATTATCTTTCTCTCAGTTCATACCAGTATGTTTTTATATAGCCTTCGTGGTCTACCTGATGAATCTGTTTCACTATACGGGGTTTGCCGTCGGTGCATCTCCATGCGTATATTGTTGTTCTTCCTGTTATATAGGCGGGGATATTATCCGAAGAGGGGTTTGTCCTGCAATATTCATTCATTTCGGATGAAGGTATTCTGGAGGCATCTGCCTTATCCGTGCAGGGTATGTTTGCCCCGTACAGGCATACCCATAACCTATAATCCATGCACCTCCAGGCTATATTGCTTTTAAACTGGGCCGGTGCATCTGCCGATACAAGCCCCTGTTTTATCATGGCCGTTATGATGGTGTCCGGGACATTGTCACCTGTGTATCTTTTGTCCGGTGCATCTATTGTGCCTATGACAGAACAGTATCTGAAAGGGTCATGGGTTGTAAAGGTCTTTGTGTCTATACCGCCTACAGGGCATTCGCCTCTGAACATGGCCCATTCCTCGCACTCTTTATTGTCTTTGAATACGCATACGCCATATTCACTGCCGTCTTTGTGTTTTTTGATTACGAGTTTTCCCCCTGATTCAATGCAATACACAGAGGCAGGGTTGGCAATCTGGGCTTTCGGTTGTATATCTGACGCAGAACGCAAATCTTTGTTCTGAGAACAACCAGCAATAGTTATTATAAAAACGGGTAACGCCCACAACAAAGTCCGATGAAAGATATCAAGCATCTCTCCCTCCCTTAAATATGTCTTTTCAACATGATTGCATAAAATTGAAAAAAATTCTATTTATTAGTAGCACGTGTCATATATGCTGCTATACCTTACAGATTAGGGTATGTTCCTTTATGTAGTTAAGCATATTTTTTGCAAATTCTGAATAGAGCTTAATCTGTGAATAATCAAGAGATATATTGTTAAGATACTGAAGGATAAGCGTATGATTGAAATAAAGCATGGGCATGACACCGGCAATAAAAAAGCCCATCTTTTCAAATTCACCGCAGAGATGAACACTCATGGGATGCTCAAGGTCAAGATACAGGCTTACTTGGTCTAACCTCCTTCTTTTTAAATCTTTCATAATACCTTTTGTTTTATCCAGCACATCTAAACCATAACAGGCAAGTTTTATTTCTGCCCTGTTATCAGAGGGGTAGATATCTGTCTTGACTATACACTGCTCTTTCGTTGCACACGATTTATCTTCTTCAGGCACGGCAAAACCGGCATCAATATCAAGATTACGGTAAATACCCTTTATAAATTCCATATGCCAAGGCGGCGCATACAGTATCGGCGTTTTTTGAGATATAAGGGGGAGAAAAGAATATACAATACTCCCTCTCTGGGGCGCATTTTCCATTATTCCCTTAAAAACCTCTTCCTTTGGGGTAATCCCGAGCAGGATTGCACAATCTTTAAATCCGCTGGCATAACCGACCTTTTGAGAATACGTATGAAAACAGACCGCCTCGCCGAAAAGACCTTCCAATCCTGCCTTTCTGGACTCTTCCATAAGAAAAGAAACCATTTTCCCCATGCTCCCAAGACCGCGGAAAGATGGTTTTGTAGCTGCCATGCCCACTTCGGCTATCCTTGAATTGTTCTCTGACCGCACTACACCTACATGCCCAACAATCTCGTTTTCTCCGGTAACACTGACCGCAGATATGATCTTTCCTTCGCTTATCAGTCTGGCAAGCTTATCGGGATAGTATATAGCATCCATAAAGTATGAATATCCATAGCAACGATAAAAAAGACGGGAGACCTCGATTGCCTCATCGGGTTTCATAAGGCGAATCTCTGTTTTTATTGGTGTATCAGACTTCGATACGGTTTTTGTAATGGGGGGGAATGCCTCTATTTCCTCCAAAGTGCGGTATGCTGTAATCTTCTTAAAGGGTAGGTATTTTGTCAGATGCAGCTCCTTGCCTTCCCTGCCAAGATTGTAAAAAGAGACCTCATCAACGCTCTTTTTCATGAGAAGCGACCCTAAGCCCGGGACTGACTTATGCTCAAAGGCTTCGTCTATATTAAAATCATGAATAAGTTCAGGTTCATACGGTAGCCCCTTATCCTTTACAATGATTGTAAGGCAGGTGCTCTTTGGCTTGAAGATAATCTTGAAAGTCGCATTTTCCCCTTTTTCAAAGGCATGTTTTATAACATTGGTGACTGCCTCCTCGAGTGCAAGCAGTATCATTGATATGTCTTTTTTGTTAAAACCTAAAAGCCTTGACACTTCTTCCGCATAGGCCTGAACAGCCGGCAGATAGGTAATGTCATTTGGAATGGTAATCTCCGAGGTATCCATATATTTACCCTTTCCTTAAGAATGGATGCACAAACAGTGCGCAGATGCCCAAAACGCCGCCAAATAAGAATGCGCTTTTAAATGCGCCAATCAGCGTATCCTTTGAAATGCCCGCCAAAGTATGAGCTGAAACATCGGGTAATCCTTCGGGCAGGCTGATTGAAAAAGCAGCGCCATATGAACATACACCCATGAGAAAACCGATATGGCAGAATGTCCAGTAACGTTGGGACAGTAGTGATGTTATCCATTAAATAATAAACAACTACTTGTAATACAATACGATACTGTCTATAATATTACAAAAAAACTATCGATGGAGAATACATATGGAAGCAGTAAAGATATCCCCAAAGTTTCAGGTTGTGATTCCAAAGAAACTTCGAGACATCCTAAAATTAAAACCGGGACAAAAGGTTCAGATGGTTGTCTATGATAATAGAATCGAGATGATTCCTTTGAGAAAAATATCAGAGATGAAAGGGTTCCTCAAAGGAATAGATACAACGGTAGAAAGAGAACCTGATAGATTATGAATATAGTCGATTCATCAGGCTGGCTTGAATACTTTTCCGATGGTCCCAATGCCTCCTTTTTTTCCTTACCCCTGCAAGAAACAGCAGACCTTGTTGTCCCTACCATTACGATCTATGAGGTATTCAAAGTTGTTTGCCGCCAGCGTAACGAATCTGATGCCCTTCAATCTATAGCTCTTATGCAGCAGGGTTATGTAGTAGAACTCACTTTAAATATCTCAATTATGGCAGCAAAAATCAGTATAGACCAACGTCTCCCCATGGCTGACAGCATCATATTGGCAACCGCACGTGCATACGGGGCAACTATATGGACTCAAGATTCTGACTTCAAGGAAATTGATGGGGTTCGGTATATTGCAAAAAACGGATAACAGAACGCTGGAGCCCATCGACAGCACAAAGCTTTGCTTCTATCTCAGCTTTTTGTTGGGTAAACGCCTTCGGTGCAAATAATTATACTCATGCTTTAATTTACTATAATGAAGTCCTATATGGGTAATATTTGAAATTATCCCCCCTTATAAGCATATGAAAACCCCAAAGATCATACTTTGCGTGGACATGGATGCATTTTTTGCATCTGTAGAACAGGCAACAAATCCAAGACTTAAAGGTAAGCCCATTGCCGTGATAGGTTCAGGTGCAAGGACTGTTATTACCACATCATCCTATGAGGCAAGACGTTTTGGCGTAAAGACCGGCATGACCGTGTATGAGGCAAAAAAACTCTGTCCGCACATAATATTTGTCGTGGGAGATAATGTAAAATATACGGATACCTGCAAGAGGCTCGAGGATATCTACATGAAATTTACCCCTCAGGTGGAGATATACTCCATAGACGAGGCATTTCTGGACATAACAGGTAGTCATCATCTCTTCGGAGGTCCTGAGAGGATAGGCGATGAAATAAAAAGAATAATAAAGGGGCAGTTCGGGATAAACTGCACCATAGGTATTGGACCAAATATACTCATTGCAAAGCTTGCCAGCGATATATCAAAACCCGATGGTTTAAGGTGGATTAAACCAGAGGAGGTAGGGGGTCTTCTTGAGGATATGCCTGTTGATGAACTATGGGGTATAGGCAGGGGTATAAAACAAAGGCTTGAATCGCTGGGGATAAAGACATGTGGTGAGTTGGGCAGGGCACCTCTGGAACTTCTAAGGAGGCATTTCGGCATAATAGGTGTGACGTTAAAGGCAATGGGGCAGGGTATATATTCAAGGCCTGTGGCTGTCCAGGAAGAAGAGCCTAAATCTATAGGTCATAGCATGACCCTGCCAAAAGACATCTACTTAAGAAGCGAAATAGCATCCTACATTTTACAGCTCAGCGAGATGGTGGGAAGAAGGGCAAGGAGATACGGCTATGCAGGTAGGGTAATCGCCCTTACCATAAGGTATCGCAGCTTTGAGACATTTACAAAACAGAAGGCCATATCCTTTTATACAAACGATACCCATGAGATATATTATCATGCCCTATCCATCCTTGATTCCATAAAATTAAAAGACAGCATAAGGCTCATCGGCGTAAGGCTTTCAGGTGTTCTCAAAGAATCTGGCCAGATGACACTCATAAATGAAATAAAGAAGAGAAGAGAACTCTTAAAGGCCATTGATGCTGTCTGCGATAGATACGGAGAGGATGCGCTTGTATGGGCAGCATACATAAGGACTATGGAGAAACCACGGGTAATTTCTCCTGCCTGGAGACCCTCTGGCGTAAAAAACATCGATATTAAATAGATATTTTCCAAGTCTCTAAGAAAAGCATTTATGTCCTGTTCTGTTACCCCATGATACACATATGTATTCCAAAGATACAATTTATTAATTTGAACAAGGGATTAAAAAGGATAGCTAAAAATTATTCAACAATATCAATATGTTTTAAATATCTTTCCTGTGGTATGAAAATTGCTACTTAAATTAATCAATTTCATTCAAGGGAGGATATTATGAGCACACAAAGGACATTTTCCACTATAAGAACCCTTATAAACAGGAATGCATCATTATATCCAGATAAGGTTGCCCTTATAGAGGTTGAGGGCAAGAAGAGGATGTTTACATTCTCAGAAGTCAAGGACAGGGTAAATCGTATGGGCAATGCCCTCCACGGTCTCGGGGTAAAAAAGGGTGATAGGGTGGCGATATTGAGCCAGAACAGCCTTGAATACATTGAGTGCGCCCTGGCAGTCCCTAATGCAGGACTTATATATGTGGTCTGTAATTTCAGGCTTGCACCCCCTGAGATAGCTACGGTTCTTGCTGATTCAGAACCCTCTGTATTGATTGTCCAGGAGCAGTTTGTTGATATAGTGGATAGCATAAAGGATTCCCTTCCATCTATAGAGAAGATTGTATATTTTGGCTCACCGGAGAAAAGACCCACAGGCTGGTTGGATTATGAAGAAATAATAAGGGCTGCATCACCTGCACCGCAGACTACAGAGATTTTTGAAGATGATGTTGCCATGCTCATGTATACAAGCGGGACTACAGGGGTCCCAAAGGGTGTCATGCAGACCCATGGGAATTTCTATCACGCCGGGCGTGTATGCTCAAAGAACAATAATCTTATCATGGATGACCATGTATTTATCGTATGTCCCATGTATCATATTACTGCCCATTACACATTTTTTGGCAGTCAGTATACAGGTTGTGTCTCTTATATATTCTCCAAATGGGATGTGGAGCAGTTTTTTGCAGTTACAGAAAAAGAGAGGCTGACAGCAGGCATGTTTGCAACGCCTATGGTTATGATGATACTTGATCACCCAAACAGGACCAAGTATGACCTTTCAAGCTGGAGGACACTGTGGTTTGCAGGGGCAGGCATTATACCTTCGGTATACAAACAGTTTGTTGAGACATTTGGAAATATATTAGGCGAGCATCACGGAACAACAGAGACAACAGGTGTGACTACAAACCTGTCTGTTAGGGATATAAAAGAGGCCTTAGATAGAGGCGATGACAAAATATTCGAATCCTGCGGCAGGGCAAGCTACGATATGGAGGTCCTTATTGTAGACCAGGTTAATAACCCAGTGCCTCCAGGTGGCATCGGAGAGATGATTGTGAGGGGGCCTGGCATGTCTTTAGGATACTGGAGAAAAGAGAAGGAGACTGCCAAGGCATTTAAGGGAGAGTGGTTCCATACAGAGGACGTCTGCTCCATCGACGCAATGGGCTATATAAGGGTTATAGACAGATTAAAGGATATGATTATTACAGGGGGTGAAAATGTCTATCCAGCAGAGGTGGAAAAAGTCCTCCATCAGCATCCTTTAATAAAGGAGTCCTGTGTTATCGGTACACCTCATCCTGTCTGGGGAGAGGCGGTAACTGCTGTAGTGGTATTAAAAAACGGCAGTTTAATAAAACCTGAAGAGATTACCAATTTCTGCAAGGGAAAGATAGCCGGATATAAGGTCCCAAAGGTTGTCCATATCGTGGATGAACTACCCCGCAATCCTGCAGGAAAGATTTTAAAGAGGGAATTAAGGGAAAGATACACTCAATAGTCATTGGCATAAAAACAGAAAAATAGAATTTAAATTAAAGGGGGGTTAGGCAATGAGAGAGATTACAGGTCATAGGCCAGGTAGGGTTTTACTATGGATACTTCTTTTAAGTGCTGTTTGGTATGTGTTCATTCTCCCTTTTGTCCTGCAGAATACATCATACCTGCTTTTCGGATGGATGCCTGTTGCTGTTGCATTCTATAACCTGCAGACCATAATATGGCTCATAGCATTCTGGGTCTATACAAGTATATACTGGCCATATAGAGTAGATAGATAGTGCATTAAAATTAGCCCTCATACCAATTGGCTTTTCTTCATGACCATGAGGAGGATTTCTAATAGGTCATACCCCCAATCTGCCCCAAAGGATATCCTCCTCATACCCTCCGTCATAGAGATATTGGAAAAAATTTCAATATTTATTATGACCCTCCCGCTAAAAAAGGATGGTTTAAAACCTTTATTATCCAACTTCTACCTTATTTTATACACTACAACCAATTCTGTTTCCGCCTAAGGCGGATTTGTCGTAGGGCCTATCTAATCCCCTCATCTGGGGTATTAACTGGAGATGCAGAGGGCAAAGAGGGGATGCTTTTCTACAGTAAATGATACTGATTTTACGGGACAGAACCGCATACCCTGCGGTAAAATTTACTTCTGCCCTGTAAGGGCATGAAATGTGACCAGAATTCGTCTATCTCTGAATTATGGTCACATAGTATATCCTCTATTTTTCTCTGCGGGCTCTGTGTACTCTGTGAGAGATAAAGATATTAAAGCATTTCCTGTTGCCCAGTCGCTGGTGCTCTTTCGATTCCACAGAGAACACAGAGAGATGAATATTTTTGGATAGATTGAGAGAAAGATTAATAAAGAAAAATTCTCAAGACCTTCGGCATTTGCAGAGGTCTTTATTCCGGGAAAATCTTCCCTGGGTTTAGGATGTTATTGGGGTCAAAGAGTTTTTTAATCTTTTTCATGGTTGTTATGACCTCCGGTGAGAGCTCCATACCTATATATGCCGACTTTGAGGTGCCTATACCGTGTTCCCCTGAAAGGGTCCCACCGAGCCTTATTGTCTCCTCGAATATTGCCTTAACTGCCTCCTCTGCCTTTGCCCTGTCTTCTGGGGTATCCTTGATCATAATACTTACATGGAAGTTACCATCCCCAGCATGGCCAAAGCTGAGTATGGGTATGCCAAACCTCTTTTCCATCTCCTCAAGTGCCCTTATGAGAACCGGGATACTGGAGCGTGGGACAACAACATCTTCGGCAATCTTTACAGGATTGAGGTTATAGGTTGCCTGAGAGAGGGTCCGTCTTGCCTGCCATAATCGGTCTGCCTCTTTTGGGTCTTCTGTGACATTGCATTGGATAGCCTTTTTTTCAAAGACTATCTTTTTTACCTTCTCTGCCTGGACCTTGATGGACTCTTTATCGCCATCTACCTCTATGAGGAGAAGCCCCCCTATACCTTCCGGGAGTCCCATAGGGTTTGCCTGCTCGCTGCACTTTATGGATGCCTTGTCCATAAACTCCATAGTGGATGGGACAATCTTTGCTGCGATTATTGCAGACACTGCCTCTGCAGCATCCTCCACCTCCTGAAAGAGGGCAAGGATCGTCGCCTTTGATTCTGGCAATGGTATGAGTTTAAGGATAATCTTTGTGATAACCCCAAGGGTGCCCTCACTCCCTACAAACAACCTTGTGAGGTCATATCCCACAACACCCTTCATGGTCTTTACCCCTGTATTTATTATCTCCCCTGTTGGCTGGACAACCTCAAGCCCGAGGACATAGTCCCTTGTTACACCGTATTTTAGAGAATTGGGGCCACCGGCGCATTCCCCTACATTCCCTCCTATACTTGAATATTTATAAGATGCAGGGTCAGGGGGATAGAAAAGACCGTATTTTGCCACCTCCTGTTGAAGTTCAAAGGTTATGACACCTGGCTCCACAACTGCTATGAGGTTTTTTGTATCTATCTCGAGTATTCTATTCATCCTTGTAAATGATATTACAACCCCGCCTTTTATAGGGATTGACCCCCCAGTAAGACCTGTGCCCTGTCCCCTTGGTATAACAGGAAACAGGTGTCTGTTGGCAAGTATGAGTATGGCTGAGACCTCTTTGGCAGAAGACGGGAATACAACCAGGTCTGGGATTGCCCCATCTGTCCTTGCATCATAGGAATAACATCTTCTGTCTTCCAGAGAGGTAAGGCAGTTTTGCTCCCCCACAATCTCTTTTATGTCATTTATAATTTTTATATCCAGAGACATGTCCGAACCCCTTCAGGCTTAGAATGAATAGGCTGTAGATGTTAACATATTTTTTGTTACTTTTCATAATTAAAATTCGCTTATCCTATTAAAAATCATTGACAAAACTGTGTAATTCATATTAAATGTTTGTGAATTTTTTTTCAAATGTAAACAATAAAATGAAAGGAGTGGGATATGAGAGACGTTGTAATAGTTTCCTGTGCAAGAACGCCTATTGGTCAGTTTGGTCAGTCTTTAAAGGATGTGCCTGTTGTCCAGCTTGGTGCATTAGCCATTAAAGAGGCAATAAAAAGGGCAGGCATAAGACCATCGAAAAACAAAGACAGGGATGTGGCACCAGATATCTTTCAGGGCAAGACAGATACAGAGCTTGAGGCAAAGGCGTATGATTATGATAGTAGCCTAAAAGAGGTTGTCATCGATGAAGTGATAATGGGTAATGTTATCCAGGCAGGTCTTGGTCAGAACTCAGCCAGACAGGCAAGTATATACAGTGGTGTGCCCAAAGAGACAGCAGCATATACGGTAAACAAGGTTTGTTCATCAGGGTTGAGGGCTATTATAAACGGTATCCAGTCCATAGCTGTTGGTGACAATGATGTGGTTGTTGCCGGCGGTATGGAGAATATGAGTCTCGCTCCTTTTGCACTGCCAGGACTTCGCTGGGGTGCGAGGATGTTCGATACAAAGGCCATAGACCTTATGGTGCTCGACGGCATCTGGGAGATATTCTACGGTTATCATATGGGTATGACAGCAGAGAACATAGCAGCAAAATACGGCATCTCAAGGCTTGAACAGGATGAATTCGGGCTTCTGAGCCATCAGAGGGCAAGGAAGGCAATAAAAGATGGTCTCTTCAAGGATGAGATCGTCCCTGTCAAGATACCACAGAAAAAAGGTGACCCTGTAATATTCGACACAGATGAGAGGCCCATGGATACAACCCTGGAGAAGATGTCAAAGCTTGCACCTGCCTTCAAAAAGGATGGGACAGTCACAGCAGGTAATGCATCAGGCCTAAACGATGCAGCAGCAGCCGTTGTGCTTATGACAAGGGACAAGGCAAAAGAGTTGGGTATAAAGCCTATGGGCAGGATGATTTCATGGGCAAACGGTGGTGTTGACCCTGCATACATGGGATTGGGTCCTATCCCAGCCATAAGGAGTGCACTTAAAAAGGCAAACATGACCATCGACCAGATAGACCTCATTGAGCTCAACGAGGCCTTTGCATCCCAGTCCATTGCCTGCATAAGGGAGTTAAAGATAAATATGGATAAATGCAATATGTTTGGCGGCGGGATTTCCCTTGGACACCCCATTGGATGCACAGGGGCAAGGCTTGTTACAACAGCGCTCTATCAGATGAGGAGACTCGGCTTGAGATACGGTCTTGTATCCATGTGTATAGGCGGTGGTATGGGATTGGCTGCAGTTATTGAGTGCGAGGGTTAATCATGGAATACAAGAACCTGATAATTGAGATAAAGGATGGTATTGCCATTGTTAAGGTAAACAGGCCCAAGGCATTAAATGCATTGAACTCTGAGACACTGGATGAGATAAAATCCGCTGCCGATGAATTAAATGCCAACAAGGATGTATGGGTTGTTATAATTACCGGGGAAGGCGAGAAGGCATTTATAGCCGGTGCAGATATCCTTGAGATGAAGGATATGACAGCCCTTCAGGGTATGCAGTTCTCCCAGAGGGGGCACGAGGCCCTAACTGCCCTTGAGAATATGTCAAAGCCAGTAATCGCAGCGGTAAATGGGTTTGCCCTTGGCGGTGGCTTTGAGGTGGCCATTGCATGTGATATCATCTATGCCTCAGACAAGGCAAAGGTTGGTTTTCCAGAGACAACCCTGGGTATACACCCGGGTTTTGGGGGGACACAGAGGGCAGCAAAGCTTGTAGGCCTTGCAAAGGCAAAGGAGATGATATTTACAGGCAAGATGGTGAGTGCCCAGGAGGCATATGAGATGGGGTTTATAAACAAGGTTGTGCCCCATGAGGACCTTATGAAAGAGGTAATGGCCCTTGCAGAGAAGATAAAATCAAACGGTCCTTTTGCCGTACGGCTTGCAAAGGAGTGCATAAATAAGAGCCTATCCCTGGATATGGATTCTGCGTTGATGGTAGAGGCAAAGGACTTCGGCCTATGCTTTGCAACAAAGGATCAGAAAGAAGGGATGACGGCTTTTGTAGAAAAGAGAAAACCCACGTTTAAGGGTGAATAAAAAAATTAAAGGAGGATACTGTGAAGATAGTTGTGTGTATTAAACAGGTTCCTGACACAGAAGCAGAGATCAAGTGGGATATCCCTAAGGGGACGCTAAAAAGGGATGCAATGGAGGCAACGATAACAAACCCATTCGATGAATTCGCCATCGAAGAGGCACTCCTGACAAGGGAGAATTACGATGGTGACATCATCGCCATAAGCATGGGTCCCGAGAAGGCCAACGATGTCCTCAGGAATGCCCTTGCTCTCACGGTGAATGAGGTCCACAGGCTTACAGATGATGCATTTGCAGGCTCTGACACATATGCAACAGCATATGTCCTGGCATCTGCAATAAAGAAGATCGGCGATGTGGATGTGGTTTTCTGCGGAAAACAGTCAACAGATGGCAACACAGGTGTTGTAGGCGCTATGCTGGCATCCATACTTGGTTTTAGCCAGCTCACCTATGTCTCCAAGATAAGGTCCATCGATGCCGGGGCCAAAAAGATTGTTGTTGAAAGGGCAATAGAGGGTGGAGTTGAGGTTGTTGAGGCAAAACTCCCTGCTGTAGTCTCAGTTATCAAAGGAATCAACGAACCCCGTCTACCCAATCTCATGGGAATCAGAAAGGCATCCAAGATTGCCATCCCAGAATGGAATGCTGGTGACCTCGGTGTAGATACAGGCAAAGTTGGTTCTGCCGGCGCATCAACAAAGGTTGTTGAGATTGCTGTTCCACCTCCAAGAGGTGCAGGTGAGATATTGAAGGGCGAACTGGAAGATATTGCAAATACACTGACCGATAAACTAATTGACTTGAAAGTCATAAAATAATTGGAGGAGGGACAACAATGGCAAACGATGTATGGGTATATATAGAGCATAAGGAAGGGGCAGTGACCCCCATGTCATTTGAATTACTGGGTATTGGAAAGACACTGGCAGCAGACCTTGGTTCAAATGTATGTGCATTTGTTATTGGGGACGGGATCGACGGGATTGCAAAAGAGGCAATTGCATATGGTGCATCAAAGGTTTTTGCAGTAGAGGGCGCAACATATAAAACCTTCCTGCCTGATGCATACTCAAAGGCAGCAAGTTTTCTCCTCGATAAATATAAACCAGAGGTGGCACTCTTCAGGGCAACAAGCCAGGGCACAGACATAGCAGCAGCCACTGCAGGTCAGCTTGGATTTGGTCTCTGCACAGACAGTATAGGCATAAAGGTTGAAGGTGGTCAGGTAAAACTAACAAGGGCTGCCTTTGGTGGCAACTACACTGTAACAGTGGTTAATGAAAAGGCAAAACCACAGATAACAACAGTAAGGCCAAAGTCATTTGCCATGCCAGAAAAGAACGACGCAAATCAGGGTGAGGTTGTTAAAGAGGCATTTACAGTTGCAGATGCAGACCTCCACAGCAAGGTCCTTGAATTTGTAAAGGCAGCAACAACCGTTAACCTCGTAGAGGCAGATATTATTGTATCTGGCGGTAGGGGCGTTGGTAAGCCCGAAGGTTTTGAACTCCTCAAACAGCTCGCAGATGTATTAGGTGGTGCAGTTGGTGCATCCCGTGCAGCTGTTGACTCTGGATGGATACCATATGAACATCAGGTAGGCCAGACAGGTAAGACAGTAAAGCCTAAGATATACATTGCATGTGGTATATCAGGGGCAATCCAGCATCTGGCAGGCATGAGGACATCCGATTGTATAGTTGCCATCAACAAAGACCCGGACGCACCGATCTTCAAGGCAGCCACATTCGGTATAGTAGGCGACTATACTCAGGTAGTGCCAAAACTCATTGAGAAGTTCAAATCAAAACTCAACAAATAACCTATCTGAAAGATGATAAAAAAGAGGGGGATTCATCCCCCTCTTTTATTTTGTTCAATGTCTTATAGAGGTCTTTATCCGTGCTGTGTCTGGGTTGCCTCCTGCAGGACCTGTTCAAGCCTCTTTGTCTCTTTTAGTATTATCTCCATATATTGCCATTTGTCAGAGGTAGGGTCTATAGACCTGGCAAGCCTCCTGACAAATCCACCGACAATAGTAAGGGGATTTCTAATCTCATGGGCGATGGCCTGAAGGGTAAATTTTACATCATCTGTGTTTTTTCCTTGATTTCTCAGTGTATCAAATGAGGGTAAATCTTCAGAACAGGAAGTTTTTTGTCCTGTAATTATCTGTTGTGAGAGCTCTCCAAGGGCATGGTTTGCCTTTTCCATAAGGGCAAGCATATCCTTATCCCTTGCCACTTGGACATCCAGGCTTTCTGCAATGTCTTCAACCTCTTCCAGTGAACGGACAAGGGCCTCATAGAGGGCATGGCTCTTTAGACCATATTTAGTAACAACAAGGTCACAGACCTCTTGAAAACCTGCCTTTGCATAGCAGATAAGCGCTGAGAGTTTTCCTGCAATCCTACATATGGTTGGCAATAAAAGAGTTTGATTAGACTGGGCCTCTTTACCATAAAATGATTGGCATTCGATGATATGTTCAGGAAATTTCCAGTAGCGCAGGGCAATGACACCTATTTCCCTGTGATTTATACCATAGTGTCTCTGCTCATCTTCAAGGAGATTCTCAAGGGGGTAGATACCAGGGTCTATTATGTTTCCCGTACCTTTTATAAAAAGGTCATAGAAGATTAGAAAGCCTATCTCAAGGGTAAGTCCTGCAAAAAAGGCCTCATCTGGTTCTGATGTCTTTAATTCGCTGGCTAAAGACCTGGCGAGTAGTCCCCTGTAGAGGGATACCTTCCAGAATTGTCCATAATCCATTGTCCCTACCTTACCCATAGGAAAGGTGTCTTTTATGGAAAGGGATAGGGCGAGGACCCTCAACTGATGGAAGCCAATCCTCATAATGGCCTGTCTTAAAGTTGTTACAGGGAAAGAAGGTCTAAAAAAAGCACTGTTTGCCAGTTTTAATACCCTGATGGCAAGGGATGGGTCCTTTTCTATCAATTCTGTCAACTCAATGACAGAGCTCCTGTCATCCGATGCAAGCTCAATAAGCCTTACTGTTATAGGCGAGAGGGATGGAAGATTATATCCTGAGGATAATCTTTTTAGAATATCATGGGATTTATCGTTTTCTGTCATCTTTTATCCATTATATAATAGCCAGATTATAATGTAAAATTTTTAAATGAACATGAGAACAGTGGTTAAAAAGAGTCTTTTTTGACATTAACATGTCTATACAATATAATTCATCACATATTGACAATTGACCATTATAAGGAGAAAGACATGGTGTTAGAAGATGTTCACAGGATAGCTATTGGGCAGTTGAATACCACGGTGGGTGATTTAGAAGGTAACTGTAGAAAGATACTGGAATATACAAAAATGGCAAGGTCTTTGGATGTAGATATAGTTGTCTTTCCTGAGCTTGTAATCCCTGGCTGTCCACCAGGGGGTCTGATTCATAGGCCAAAATTCATAGATGATAATATCATGGCTCTAAAGATGCTTTCCAAGGACATCCCTGACATTGTGACTATCGTAGGATTTGCAGATAGACAGGACAGCATTTTATACAGCGCTGCATCTGTCATGTATGGTGGAGAGATTAAGGGTATATGCCGCAGCAAGGTGTTACAACCCATATATCCACTGCCTTTTAAAAAAGATTGTGTTGAATCAAATATAGATAATCCTGTTTTTTATTACAGAGACATGCCCTTCAGCCTCCAGGTCATTTATGATCTATGGCAGGATGATACTATACAGGATACATATCTCCCTTGCAGGCCAGGGTTCATGATATATCTATGTTCGTCCCCTTATCATATGGGAAAGGCAGACCAGAGAGAGGACGCGATAATAAGGCTCTCGAGAAAAGAAGGTTGCTATGCTGGGTATGTGAATCTTGTGGGCGGTCAGGATGGTCTTGTCTTTGATGGCCGTAGTTTCTTTGTAGACAAAAATGGTAATATTCTATGCCGTGCCATGTCCTTTAAGGAAGACCTCCTTGTGGTGGACATACCAAAAGATGACATCTGTGCTGAAGGGGCTATGGATTTATATGGGGAGGCTATAAAGATTTCAGATGGTATAAAAAGGGACAAGAGATTAAACCTCTTGCAGATAGAGAGGCCATGTATATCAAACCCTGTAGAGGAGGTATATAAGGCCCTTGTATTGGGCCTTGGCGACTATGTTTCAAAAAATGGATTTGAAAAGGCTGTCCTTGGTATAAGCGGCGGGATAGACTCTGCCCTTGTTGCCGCAATAGCAGCAGATAGCTTAGGCAGTGATAATGTTACAGGGATATTTATGCCATCTCCATATACCTCAGAGGAATCGAAAAAGGATGCCATTGGGCTTGCAGAGAATCTAGGTATAAAACTCATAGAGGTCCCCATAGAAGATATATATAATGTATACCTGAACACCCTGAGGCCTTTTTTCAAAGGATTAAATGAGGACATTACAGAGGAGAATATACAGGCAAGAATAAGGGGCAATATACTCATGGCATTCTCCAATAAATTCAGGTGGCTTGTCCTTACTACAGGGAACAAGTCCGAGATGAGTGTTGGCTATGCAACCCTTTACGGGGATATGGCAGGGGGGTTGGCTGTTATAAAAGATGTGCCTAAGACCTTTGTCTACAGACTATGCGAGTATAGAAATTCCTTAGGGGCTGTTATACCTGAGAATATCTTGAAAAAAGAACCAACAGCAGAATTAAGGGCCAATCAGAAGGATACTGATACACTGCCTCCCTATGAGAGATTGGATAAAATACTCAGGCTCTATTTAGAGGATGGCTTGTCATGGGATGACATAATTTTGCAGGGCATGGACAAAGAAGAGGTGGAAAGGGTTATAAGGATGGTCAAGATAAGTGAATACAAGAGGAGACAATCCCCGCCAGGCATAAAGGTTACACCAAAGGCATTAGGCCTGGATTTTGATATGCCTGTGACAAATAGATATAGTGGTTGATGGCGAGGTCTTTTACTCTGGGTACACCCCTTTAAAAACTATAAATCGTTAATCGATAATCGGCGTTCGATCTATTCTGTTTTAGAAGTATTGTATTTTTATAATAAAAAAGCCTTTAGTCTTTAGTCTATCCCTTATTCATCAGGTAATCATGTATTGACCGGGCAGCTTTCCTCCCTGCGCCCATGGCAAGGATGACTGTGGCTGCACCTGTAACAATATCACCTCCTGCCCATACACGGTCACGGGTTGTCTTACCTGTCTCAGGGTCCGCCACCAATGTCCCGTGTCTCGTGGTCTCAAGCCCCGGTGTTGTGGATGGGACAAGGGGATTCGGGCTGTTGCCTATGGCACATACAACAGCATCCATTTGTATCCTAAAATTGGAGTTAGGGACCTCAATGGGCCTTCTCCTCCCTGAGGCATCAGGCTCACCGAGCTCCATCTTTATACACTCTATCTCCTTCAGCCAACCCCTTTCATCACCTATGTATCGGACAGGCAGGGTGAGCATATTGAATATCACACCCTCCTCCTCTGCATTTTCGCTCTCCTCGAGCCTTGCAGGGAGTTCTGCATGGGAGCGCCGGTATATAATCCTTACCTCTTCAGCGCCCATACGGAGTGCAGTCCTTGCAGAGTCCATAGCCACATTACCGCCCCCGACAACAGCTACCTTCAGGTGCTTTCTCACGGGCGTTGATGACATGGGGAACCTGTAACCCTGCATGAGGTTCATCCTGGTCAGGTATTCATTGGCAGAATATACACCGTTTAGATTCTCCCCGGGGATATTCATGAACCAGGGCAGTCCTGCCCCTGTGCCTATGAAAACCGCATCGAATTCCTCAAGGAGTTCATCTATGGAGCGTGTCTTACCCACTACAAAGTCAGTTATCACCTTTACGCCCAGCATCTTAATGTAATCTACCTCCCTTGCCACAATGGCCTTGGGCAACCTGAATTCAGGGATTCCATAGGTGAGGACGCCACCTGCCCTGTGAAGGGCCTCAAAGATGGTGACCTCATGGCCAAGGAGTATAAGGTCTCCTGCCACGGTTATACCTGCAGGACCGGAGCCCACAACAGCCACCTTTTTACCTGTTGGTTTAGCCTTTTTTGGTAGGTCGATCTTGCCCTGTTTTGCCTCCCAGTCTGCAAGGAACCTCTCAAGTCTACCTATGGCTATCTCACCCTTTTTATTGGCCAGGATGCATTTGGACTCACACTGTGTCTCCTGGGGACATACCCTCCCGCATACAGCCGGGAGACAGTTCTTTTCCTTTATCTTTTTTATGCCTGCTGCAAAATCGCCTTTTACAATGCAGGAGATAAAATCAGGTATATCAATCTCTACAGGGCAGCCTGTCTTGCACCTGGGCTTCTTACACTGGAGACAGCGTTTAGCCTCTTTTATGGCAAGCTCTTCTGTATATCCAAGGGCAACCTCGTTGAAATTATGCCTTCTTATCTCAGGGGGCTGCTTGGGCATATCAGTGCGGTCTAAATCTATCTTTGAGGTCTTTTCAATCTTTTCGTCGCTCATGCTTGGCACTTCCCTTCTTTATGAAATTTTTGTTTTGGTTCACTGCGCCTGAAGAACAGGGTCTCTTCCTCCATATATGCCTTTCTCCTGGCGAGAAACTCCTTCCAGTCTACATCGTGGCCATTGAACTCAGGCCCATCTACACATGCAAATTTCATATTCCCTGCCACTGTTACCCGGCATACACCGCACATGCCTGTCCCGTCGATCATAATGGGATTGAGATTGACAATGGTGGGTATACCCATTTCCCTGGTAACAGAGGATGTATGGGCCATAAGATAGGTGCACCCGTTAACAATAATCATATCTGGTAAGGCAGGCAGACTGTGGAGTATATCCGGGAGCCGCTTCATATGTCCTTTATAGCCAAGGCTGCCATCACGGGTTATGGTGAAAATCTTATCTGATATAGGTATAAACCTGTCAAGCCAGTAGATGAGGTATGAACTCCTTGCCTCTACAACCGTTAGTATGTTGTTTCCTGCCTCCTTTAATGCCCTTGCCACCGGATAGATACTGCCTATACCGTAGCACCCTGCTATGCACATGACAGTGCCGTATTTTTTTATCTCTGTGTAGTTGCCCAGGGGGCCAACACAGGTTGCCACATTTTCCCCTGCCTTGAGGGATGCGAGATTTCCTGTTGAAGCCCCCACCTCCATAAAGATTATGGTTATGGTGCCTTTTTCTGTATCCCAGTCAGCCACAGACAGGGGTATCCTCTCGCCCTCATCATCAGGTCTGACAATGACAAACTGTCCAGGCCTTACCTTTTTTGCAATATCCGGTGCCTCAATCTCAATGAGATGCATATTGGGCACTATCATCTTACGCTCTATAATCTTATTCATCTAAGCTCCTTTCAATGACCTTCATACCTGAAACACAGTCAGAAAGCGCAATCCCCCTGTATGCTGCCTTATGGAAATCAGGAACAGGTATGACCTTTTTCGCCTTTGTCTTTGTTGCACCTGAGATACTGATTTTTTTGAACTCTATCCTCTTTTTTATGTTTGGGTATCCCCTTATCAATTTTTTTATCTCACCCTGTATGGACTGGATATCCTTGTATTTTAATCTGCCTTTTTTTATCCTCTCTGATATACCATTTAATATCCACCAGTCAGGTCTTGACTCCATATAGGGTTCTATGGCCTTTTTAACAGGCATGACAAGGTGTTCCATATTGATTATTGTCCCCTCTGATTCCGGGAACAGGCTTACAGGCAGTATAAGGTCAGGCTGCCTATGGAATCTTGCAGGTATTGCATTCTGGTAGATGAGATAATCGGTTTCAGGTATGGCATCAATAGGTGCATCACCGATAATATATATGAGCCTTCTTTTCTTTTTTAAATCAAGGTTCATAAGCCCTGATTTCAATGTTATTGTCCCATCCACTGTATTATCCCAGTATATATCCTTTGGCTTTAAACCTGGGAATGCACCCATGAGCATCATGCCCATGAGATTCGTAAATGGGTTGGCAACTATAATACCCCAGGATTTTTTATCTGCAACCCCCTCTATCCTTGCAAGTATATCTGGTCTTGCTGGGTCGTTGAGCCCCCCATGACCTAATACAATGAGCCTATTCTTGGCACCGGCGAATATCCTCTTTATCTCATCTATGTCTACGCTGTTTTCCTTAAATATATCTGTGATTTTTTTGTCAACAGACCCTTTTTTTGTACTGCCTGTCAGTGCATCCATAATCCCCGGCCAGAAAGCAGGTTCGGACTGGATTATGGAGTGGGATAGCATATCCAGGTTTGTCTCTTTGCTGTTTACAGTTATGAGGCATGCACCATTACGTGCTGCCTTTTTTATCCCAATGCCGATAGGAGAATATCCGTATAGTGAATCAAAGCCTATGGCAATTATAGCCTCTGCCTTCTCTACTATATCCAGACCCTGGGACTGGATACATAGATTCCAGTATGGCACAAAGTCATCGCTGAGATACATGAGGGGTGCAGGTAATATGTTATCTGTCCCCATAGTCTTTCTTGCAAACTCCTGGGCTACATAAAGGTCTTCGTTTAGCAACTGGGGCGAGATGATAACAATGGATTCACCAGGCTCTGCATGGGCTATCTTTTCTGCTGCAAGATTAAGTGCCTGGTCCCAGCTTATATTATTATAGCCTACTGGGGTCATCTCCATAGGTGTGCCATAGCGTGTGGGGCTGTGGATATATTCTGTTATGCAGAACCTCCCCTTGACGCATATAAGCCCCTTGTCTATGGGAGAGTCATAGTCAGGCAGGCTATCTATTACTGCATTGTTCTTTATCTGGAGATTCAAAACACAACCAAGGGAGCATAGGTTGCAGGTGGTTTTTATCTGGGCATCCGGCATACCATACCACTTCCCTGTCTTTACACTCAGCGTCCCTGTGGGGCACACATTTACACAGGCGCCACAGAACTCACAACCTGCCTCAAGGTGGGTCCTATCAAAGGCAGGGCCTATTGTGGTGAGTTGACCTCTCTGCTTAAAGCTTAATGTGCCGTTTAGCCTTATATCATTGCAGACCCTGATACACCTCCCGCATAGTATACATAGATTATAATCACGGTCATAGAAGGGGTCGTATTTTTCTACAGGGAAATTACGGTAATAGACAGGGTATGAAGTCTCTGTGAGACCTATCTTTTCTGTAATCACCTGGAGTTCGCATCGGCTGTCATTGGGACAATAGCGGCATCCTGTTGTATACCCCACCTTTCTGATTGTCCCCTGGAATTCCTTGCATTCATCCCTCTCTGAACAGAAAAGGCAGCTTGCAGGGTGTTCACTCAGGAGGAGTTTTAATATCTCCTGCCTCAGACCCTTTAGCTCCTGTGTCTCCGTCCTTATGACCATCCCTTCATCAACAGGGGTGGTGCAGGATGTGGGGAAGCCTCTTATACCATCCACCTCTACAATACAGAGTCGGCATGCGCCGTAAGATGGCAGGTGTTCCAATGCACAGAGAGAGGGTATATAGATGTTGTTTAAACGGGCAGCCTGGAGTATGGTAAGCCCTGCCTTTACGTCTAATTTTTTGTTGTCAATGGTGATACTAACAGTCTTTTCTTTTGTCATGATCTCTTCTCCGCAGTGCGAATAACGATTGCATCGCCGGCAATGGCTTCAAAACGGCAGATCTCATAGCATGAACGGCATTTTATACACTTGGTAGGGTCAAGGTTATGGGGCTCTGACCTGGGACCTGATATGGCACCTGTAGGGCAGACCCTTACACAGGACTGGCAGCCTGTGCATTTCTCCTTTATTACCCTGTATTCAATTAGGTCTTTGCAGACAACAGCCCGACAGCGTCTGTCCTTTATATGCTCAAGGTATTCGTTTCTGAAGTATCTCAGTGTAGTAAGGACAGGATTGGGTGCTGTCTGACCGAGCCCGCATAGGGCCCCTTTCTTTATGGTGTCCCCGAGATTTCTCAGTGTCAGGAGGTCCTCAGGATTCCCCTCGCCGTGTGTAATCCTATCCAGTATCTCTACCATGTGTTTTGTCCCCACACGGCACGGGATGCACTTGCCACAAGATTCCTTCTGTGTAAAGTCCAGGAAGTATTTTGCCACATCCACAACGCATGTGTCTTCATCCATGATGATTAACCCCCCGGAGCCCATAATAGACCCTGCCGATGCCAGGGATTCATAGTCAACAGGCAGGTCAAGGAACTCTTCAGATAGGCAACCCCCAGAGGGACCCCCGGTCTGGATGGCCTTGAAGTTTTTCTGGACACCACCACCTATGTCGAATATTATCTCCCTAAGTGTTGTGCCGAGCTGGACCTCAATGAGTCCTGACCTCCTTATCTTACCTACAAGGGAGAAGGTCTTTGTCCCCCTGTTACCCTCCTTGCCGAACCTGTTATACCACTCAGCCCCGTTTCTCAATATATTGGGAAGTGTCCCTAAGGTCTCTACATTATTTATTATGGTGGGGCATCCAAAGAGACCTGATATGGCAGGAAATGGCGGTCTTGAACGGGGCATGCCCCTTTTACCCTCTATGGATGCAATGAGCGCTGTCTCCTCACCGCATACAAAGGCACCGGCACCCTCTTTGATCTTTATGTCAAAACTGAATTTTGAACCGAGGATATTGTTGCCCAGGAGCCCATTTTCCCTCATCTGGGCAATGGCTTTTTTCAACCTCTCTATTGCCAGAGGATATTCTGCCCTTATGTAGACTATACCTTTGCTGGCACCTATTGCATAACCTGCTATAAGCATGCCCTCCAGGACAGCATGGGGGTCAGATTCAATAAGGGACCTGTTCATGAATGCACCGGGGTCACCTTCATCGGCATTGCATATAAGGTATTTCTGCTCGCCCGGTGAGTTTCTACAGACCGTCCATTTTTTGAAGGTTGGAAAGCCTGCCCCGCCTCTGCCCCTGAGACCTGCCTGTCTTACCACACCAATGACATCATCAGGACTCATCTTGAGGGCATTCATAAAACCCTGATAGCCGTCTGTGGCGAGGTAGTGGTCAATCTCCTCAGGGTCGATGATACCGCAGTTTCGTAACACTATCCTCACCTGAGGTTTAAGCATGGGGTGTTGAAACAGGGGAGGGATATCCATGAAGGTATCTCTACTGAAATTCCCTATAGATGCCCTTACATAGGGTTGACCCTCTAAAAGGTGGCTCTTGAGGATATTGGAGAGGACCTTTGAGTTAACATTGGAATAGCTTATACGGGGTTGATTAGGCATCTTGATATCCACAAGAGGTTCAAGGTAGCATGGGCCTATACAACCAACCTGTATGACCCTTGCATCTATGCTGTGTTCCTTAAGGAAATTGTCAATATCCGATATAAGCTCAAGGGCACCAGCAGCCCGGCCGCAGGAGGCAGCCCCTACATAGATAACAGGATATGTGTTATCCTGGAGTTCCTCCCATTTCTTCTTTGCCAGTTTAATCTTCTTTTTTAGTTTATTCATATTTTTTCAATAGCTCCGCTAATTTTGTTACAGTCATACGACTGTATATCTCTTTGTCAATCTGAACAACAGGGGATAAGGCACAGCAACCAAGACAGGCAACCCTATCAAGGTCAAATCGTCTGTCATCAGTAGTCTCACCGCACTTTATACCAAGCTCTCTCTCGAGCATCTCCAGTAGAGTCCCACCTCCCCTCACGTGACAGGCAGTCCCCAGGCATACCTTAATGGAGTGGCGGCCCGGGGCTGTAAAACGAAACTGGGCATAAAAGGAAGATACCCCATATATCTGGTTTTCTGTGACCCTCAGGTATCTCGATATTTTCTTTACAGATTCAGGGGATACGTATCCGTATTCCCTCTGCACCTCCTGGAGTATGGGGATTAGCTGGTCCGGTGACCTCTCAAATTTTTCAAAGATAGAACTCATTTTTTCAGACATATCCATCTCCTGAAATCACGTTTTTCACGTTGTTTTTTTATCCAACCTATTTCTAAAAAAATTACTTAGCATGAATCTGCTATACGGGGGGTATGGCATGGCCCAATGAAAAAATTTCCACTTCTATCATGAAACCCCCCTTGTATACAAATTTCTAATAAATCAAAAAATTTATGTCAAGAAAATTTTTCTAAAAAAAATTAGCCAATATTTTAAGGATGGGGTGCCTTCTTTGTCTGAAATTTTTTTGAGATTTTTTTTCAAGGAGGTCTAATTTAAAAAAAGAGGCCGGGTTTTTAATCCGACCTCTTTTTATAGCTCCAAACAGATGGCTTTATTTAGTGTTTGTTAGCTCTTCCATAAGCCATGGAGATTGCAGTATTCACGGGCAGTGACCTTTTCCCCTGTCACAGGGAAGAATGCCTCTGGTATGCCCCCTGGAGACAAGAACTGACGATAGACCTTGCCGTCGACAATAATCTCAATCCACTGGATATAGTGTTTTTCTTCCATGGGATGAGGTGCGCTGCCCACCTTTACCTTGATACCACCTGCCTCCTTTTCAACAACAGGGACATGCTTTTCAAGGGATGCATCTACAGTATTCTCCTTCATGAGTTTCATGGGCTGGTTGCAGCATACGAGCTGACCCTTGCCACCTACCAGGACCTCCACAATGTTTCCACATACATCGCATTTATAGACCTCCAATCTTTCTGCCATAATCTACCTCCTTATTTTATTATTGTTGTCTCCTTCAAAGGAAACAATCTGTAAAAGCATTGCAGATATCTGAACCCATCAAAATATAAAAAAATTTTTTTACAGATATTTATATCATGATTGACCATTACATTAAATATAAGTCATATTTAATAAGTATGCAATGAGGTTATGGAAAAATATGTCTTTAAATCTATTTAATGGGGATGGAATCTATCTTACCCTGTAAATGTATGCAAATATGATTGAAGATTTACCTTTTTTTTAACCAGATTCAACTTTTTTCTTATATTATAACGGTGTATATCGATTGTCCTTGTTGATAGCCCGAGCAATTGGGAAATCTCTTTAGTTGTTTTGCCTTTCTTTATCATATCTGCGACCCTGATTTCACTGGGTGTGAAATTTAAATACCTCGAGGTCAATCGCTTTATAAAAGGAGATACTACTTCGTTCAGATTATTCTCTATTATGTCGATCAAAGCCTCATTCGTATAATGTTTATATGCCTTAAGTTTTTCTATATAAGGCAGGACAAGCTCTTTTATGTTATTAACAACCTTTTCTTCCAGCTCTTTGGTATCTTGTTCTCGATGTTTTAATAAGATATTCAGGGCTGCGTTAGCCTCCTCAAGGCTTTTAGATTTTATTCCGAGCTCTTCAAGCATTGTCTTACGTTCTGTAATGTCTACCATTGTCCCTTCAAAATAATTAATTTTTTTTGAGTGATTATATACTGCCCTCATATTTGTATTAACCCATATTATCTTTCCATCTTTTCTACGGCACTGGATCTCAAAGTTATTTACAAAACCATCTGATTCAAGGAAGCTTTTCAATTCTATCCTTCTTTTAGGGTCAACATAGAGGTCACTGGCCACATCCTTAACCGATGTCATTATATCTTCAGGTGTCTCAAACCCGAATAAGCGGGCAAAGGCGCTGTTGGCATTTAATATTCGGCCATCAGGGGTCGTTTGAAAAATGCCCTCCATGGCGTTTTCAAATATAGTTCGGTAGTTTTCTTCTGCCCTTTTGATTGCCTCTTCTGAACGTCTTCGTTCAGTTATGTCTCTCCATAATGTAAACAGAATTGGTTCTCCTGCAAGAGCAATAAGTGAGAAGGATCCTTCTACAAGAACATTTTCTCCATCAGATTTTTTGAGCATCCATTCAAAATGGCTCGTGCCTTTTCTCAATGCCTCTCGCATAATCTTTCTGCTTTTTTCTGAAGATTTTTTCCCATCAGGTTGTTTATCAGGTGAGATATCTGTGGGATTTAAACCAATTAGGTCGCCTTTGTTTTTACATCTTAAGAGCTTTAAGGCAGCCTCATTGCAGTCAATTATTCGTCTCTTCCTATTTAACAATAAGATGGGATCGATGGATTTTTCGAATAAAAGTCTAAATTTTTCCTCACTTATCTTGAGGGCCATCTCAGCCCTTTTTCTCGTTGTAATATCAGCAAGTATAGTAATGATATAGTCCCTTAAAATAATGGATCTAAACTCGATGTCTTTTTTCTCTCCATTCTTGCACCGGATAGTAAATTCCTCTTCAACCCATTCTCTTTTTTTTGCCAGAACCCTGTCTCTCCAGAATTCAATAACTTTATATCTATATTGTTGGTCAGGATAGGCCTTTTTAAACCACTCTCGCCCGGTAGGGACATCTTCATACGTATACCCTGTGATATTTGTAAATTCTAAGTTCACAAACAGAAAAACACCGTTTATGTCTGTGATTATTACCCCCATTGGCATATTATTAAGGATAGCATTTAGATCCTCCCTCTCTCTTAATAAAGCCATCTCTGCTTCTTTGCGTTTGGTAATGTCCTCTATAAAACCTTCGTGGTATAATACCTTCCCTGAAGCGTTCTTGACGGCCCTGGCATTTATGGAGACATATATCTTGCTTTTATCTTTTTTATAGAGTTCAGTCTCAAACCCTTCAACGAAACCTTTATCTTCCATCAGCCTCTTGATATCCTCTCGGTCTCTTGGAGTAACATACTGGTCCTCTATATTCAATATATTTGCTATAAGATCACCTGGTGAATCAAATCCGAACATCTTGGCCAGGGCCCTGTTCACCCTTATAAAAGAACCTTGAGGTGTAACCTGAAATATCCCATTTACTGCATTCTCGAAAATGCTTTTATAGTTTGCCTCTGTTTCTCTCAGATGGGCTTCTATCTTCTTCTTTTCGGTAACATCATGCCAGATTACATAATTTAAGAGTTTTTCTCTTATGGGGACTAGCGTTATAAATACATCTGCCCAGACCTGATTACATTGAGATGTTTGAAAGACCCATTCGAAATTTGCGTGTCCTTTTTCATAAACCTTGGTATAAAATTGACTCTCTTTATCAGCAGAAGATATACCATCTGGTTGTATTTCAGGGGATATATCAAGTGGTCTTTTGCCTATTAATAATTCCTTATCGTTATAATTGAGTAGATTGATAGCCGCATAATTGCAGTCAATGATTATATTTTTTTCCATTAAAAAGATTGGGTCTGGTGATCTCTCAAAAAGAAAACGAAATCTCCTTTCGCTTTCGACAAGTAAGCCTTTAACTTCGTCAATAAGCGTTTGGAGACTTACGTTTTTTATGACGGAATCATCCATTTAGCAGTATGAATCCATCCATATTTTACTTAAAAATGGATAAACAGCATCTCTATCTTATCACATCAAAAAAATATAGACAAGCATTCAATCAATCTCAATCTTTCTTTACATTTCATGATTTACTGCCCTTAGTATATCTATGCATTTTTGTTCAGCAAGTCTTATAGTTTCTTCCGCTATCTTTGAATCAGTGGCATCTTCAAGTATCTCAATAGCCCCTATTATGTCTCCATTTGCATCTCTTACCGGAACTGCGGAGAAATATAACCACTTACCCCCGACACCAAAAGTTTTAAAGAAATCCATCGCCTTATGAAAGCCAAGGGGATTAGTCTTATATTCTTTTTTATGATACCATTTGTTTATATCTATATCTGTGCCATCGACTACTAAATCTGCCATGCATGGTCTTTCATATTCATAAAATGCCTTCCAGTGGTTTTTAGTACCCACCATCTCCCGAGAGGTTATTCCTCTTATGGTTTCAAGTGCCTTATTCCAGTATATCACCCTGTGGTCCTTATCTATCATGAACTGTGGGATGGGTGATTCACATATTATGCTTTCCAATTGAGCTTTATAGTTGAGAAGGGCTTTTTCCATTAATTTAAATTGTGTAATATCATTGAACAATCCCTGATATAATAACCCAGTTTTATTGTCATTATGGAGCGGGACAATTGTGAGACAAGTATTTATGATTGTTCCGTCTTTTTTCTTTATAGTTGTCTCGTATCTCTTTATCATCCTGTTAGACTTCAGGGCTTCGATTAATCCATCTGGGTTTTTCCACTCGGTAAATATATTGCCAATATTTGTATCGTTTACATCCTCCTTTTTATATCCTAAGATGGAAAGGAATCTCTTGTTCGTATAAGTTAATCTCCCTGATGAATCAAATGTAAAAATAGCATCATTACAATTTTCAAAGAGGACATTATATTTTCTTTGTAGATTATCATATCTTCGCTCTATCTCTTTTCGTCTGGTAACATCGTATACTACGCAGACTACACCACTTGTGGCGCCATTTTCATATATAGGGGCAAAGTTTGCATTTATCCAGTTTATCTCACCGAATGCATTGTTGTAGCTAAATACAAAATTATGCATATCTCTACCTTTTAAACATGAACTGAAACAATAAGAGAGATTATCCTTTTCTTCTGGCCTGATAAAATCGAAAAGGGTCTTGTCGGCAAACCACTTACAATCAAATCCTGTTATCTCAACCATAGCATTATTAACGAATAAAAACTGACCTTTCATATCGAAAAGAATAACCCCAAAAGAATTTTTTTGTAATTTTCTAAAAAAATCTGATTTGCATTTACTAAATATCTCTTCCTCTTGCTTCGCATCAGTAATATCCCATAACGCAGAGATTACATGGGTGGTATTTCCATCTTCGCTTTTATAAGGGAAGTAATGGATTTTATAATATCTTTTTTGCCCGTTGCCAGGGACATCAAACCAACCTTCATAATTAACAGGGATACCGGCAAAGCATCTATCTATGCACTGCTTAATCTTGTTATCGAAATTCTCGCTACCCCAGATATCTTTAACGGTGTTATTCAACACCTCATCACGGCATCTCCCCAAAATACTGCAATATTGATGGTCCACAAATTCAAAAACATAGTCTCTGTTGATTAGTGTCATATACCTATCTGTTACTGGCGTTGCAGCGTTAAAATTCCAACCTGTGTAATGATTATTAGTTGTAGGCTTCATTTTATACCCCTCCTTATTTTTTTATTTTTTTTATTCTTTTAATGTAGAATCGGGGCCCATATATCTTCTCGATTTATTGTAAATTAACTTTATCTGTTGAATAAGATTGTCTCTTTCACCGGGCTTAACCTCCCTTATGACCCTTCCCGGTGTCCCCATGACCAGAGAATTAGGCGGGATATGGGCCCCTGCAGCTATAAAGCTGCCTGCACCTATTATGCTACCAGATGATATTACTGCACCGTCTAAAATGATTGCCCCAATACCAATAAGACACCTTGATTCTATAATAGCACCATGCACCATAGCCCCGTGACTTATGAGGGCCTCCTCCCCGATATTGACAGGGAATCCTTCCGGTGATTCTATAAATGCAAAATCCAGAACTGCAGCATGCCTACCAATGTGAATATGGGCGCTGTCAGCACGGAGAACAGCCATAGGCCATATGCTGGATCCCTCATCCAAAATAACATTGCCTATAACCCTTGCAGAGATATCCACATATACCCCATTGTTAATGTGTGGCCTTATTCCCTCAAAATCACTTATGAATCCATTGTTATTCATTGACAACTCTCCTTTTTTCTTCATTTTGTTTTTCTTCTTCATCTGTATCTTTAATGCCTTTGTCCCCTTCTACAAAGAACTCACATACATCCATAACCCGTATATCTTCAGACCCTTCTATCTCCTTTAACCCATCTTCAAACATGGTGATACAGAAAGGGCAAGAAGTGGCTATTATAGTTGGGCCTTCCTTGAGCGCCTGTTTAGTTCTCTCCCTGTTGATCCTTGTATTGGCATCGTCTTCGAGCCACATCCTTCCGCCTCCTGCGCCACAGCAGAAGCTATCTTTCCTGTTTTTTTCCATTTCCAATGGCGGCCTGCCGGTAATCATTTCTATAATACGACGTGGTTCTTCATATATGTTGTTATATCGTGCAAGATAGCATGAATCATGAAATACGATACGTTCATCTTTAAATACATTGTCTGTTTTAAATATGTATTGTCTATATAGTTTATTAAGTATCTCTGTATGGTGAAATACATTATATTCAGCACCATAGGCCCTATAATCATTTTTTAATGTATTAAAACAATGAGGGCATATAGTTATAATGTTTTTTACGCCCATCTTTTTGAATAGATTCACATTTTTTATAGCAACGCTGTCGAAAACATACTCATTTCCCAGTCTTCTTATAGCATCGCCACAACACATCTCTTCAGAACCAAGTATGCCATATTGAATCCCTACTTTTTTGAGGATAGATACTAAAGAGGATAATATCTTTTTTGTCCTTGTATCAAATGCCCCCATGCAACCGGCATATATAAGATATTCATGCCCTTCTTTTGCAGAAAAAGCTGGGATATTGAGATTCTGAGCCCATTTCCCTCTTTCAGTAGGTGCGAGCCCCCATGGATTCGATCTTGCTTCAATATTTTCAAAGAATGAGATTAATTCCTCAGGAAATCTAACCTCTTCCATGATTAGGTGTCTCCTTATGTTGAGTAATTTAGGAAAGTGCTCTATAAAAACAGGACAGCTTTCAACACATGCGCCGCAGGTTGTACACTCCCATACAGTCTCTTCCAAAATACTTGAATTGCCACTGCCAATGAGAGGCACAGGGAGTTCAATATCTTCAGGCGGTCTGCCAATGGTATCGAAAGGCCTTGTATTAATAATATGGAAACCATTTTCCATGAGGTTTTTTTTCAGATGATGAATCAACTGTTTTGGGTTCAGGGCCTTACCAGATATATTTGCGGGACATGAGGCTAAGCACCTCCCACACTCTGTGCATGCCATGAAATCAAGGAGATCCTTCCATGTGAACTGTGTTATCTTGGATACACCATATGAGGCATCTTTGCTGAAGCGTATCCTTGATAAGGACTTAGGGAATGAAAAGTTTCTGAAAAAACAATTGGGTAAAGAGGCAAGTATATGCAGATGCTTACTGTATGGGATAAAAATAAGAAAGAATAAGAATAGGGCAGCATGTGCCCACCAGAAGACTCTATTTAAGATATAGAGGCTTGACCCTTGGATATCATGTAATATAAGCCTTGTTAATATAGCAGAGACAGGCACTGCTTCAGAGGGCTTTTCATTAAGGCCTAATGCTGTTATATTCAATCCAAAGTATGCAACCATAAGAAGCCCTACAGTTGAGAGTATTATATATGCCTCTGCTGTTGATTCCAGATATTGTGGCTTGAAGAATAATCTCCTTATAGATGCAAATACAACAGCAAGCAATACAACAGCAGACATGATATCTGCGAGTAGAGACAGAATCGTGTAAGATGTGTCTCCTATAAATGCAAGTGTAAATTTGGGAAACAATCCTGATATAACAAATTCTGCATTTATTGGTAACAAGACTAAAAAGCCCCAGAAAAGCATGAGATGATTCAGACCAAAGGTTTTTTGTATGACCCTTTTCTGGAGAAAACCGTAGTAGATCATCCCTTTAAACCTCTCCCATAGACGGTCAAACCTGTGTTCCCATCTCCCGAGGGTGATGAAATTCACAAGTGTATATATCCTTCTCAAAAATATGAGAAGGGCAATAATAACGAGAACAGCAAATATTAAAGATTCTGTTGGTGTCATGATAGCTCCTTATAAATTGGAATGGGTGCCTGTCTTCTCTTTTAGGGATGTTATCAAGGGTGGCACTATCTCAAATACATCCCCTACAATACCAACATGGGCAACTTCAAATATGGGTGCATTTTTGTCTTTATTTATTGCTATTATATGTTCAGCATTCTGCATACCCACGAGATGCTGAATTGCCCCAGATATACCACATGCCAGATAGAGCTTTGGCCTTACAGTTTTACCTGTCTGGCCAACCTGCCTCTCATGGGATATCCATCCTGCATCAACTGCACATCTCGATGCACCAACGACACCCCCGAGAAGCGATGCAAGCTCTTCAAGGATTGAAAAGTTCTTTCTTTCAAGCATGCCTTTACCACCACTGACAATAATCTCGGCTGTTCTTATGTCGCTCTCATCCCCATTATTTATTGGAATAATCTCGAGGATCTTTGTTGCTATCTCGTCCTCATTGAGCTCTATAGATTCTCTTATTAATTCACCAATCCTATCTTTTCTGAATGGTGGCACTGGCAGCACCCTTGGTCTAACAGATGCCATCTGTGGCCTGGCATGCTCTGTTAATATTGTTGCCATTACATTGCCACCAAAGGCAGGTCTGGTCTGTTCGAGAAGCCTTTTTTCCTTATCTATGCTGAGTTTTGTGCAATCTGCCGTAAGTCCGGTATTAAGTGCCGTAGCAACTGCACTCGCAAGGTCTCTGCCGAGCCCTGTTGCACCGATAAGAAGGATCTCTGGATGATATTTATTTATGAGATATACAAAGCAATCAAGATAAGGACGGGTTCGATAATATCTAAGCGTTGGATGGTCAATGATATAAACCTGATCAGCACCAAATCCAAAGGCCTCCATTATAAGATGCTCTACATTGTGTCCAAATATAACAGCTGATAACCCTGTACCTAGGTCTGATGCAAGCTCGCTACCTATTCCTAAAAGCTCCCAAGATACTTGATTGGGCTTGCCATCTATATGTTCGACAAAGACCCATACGCCTTTCCAGACTGTTTTTTCAGTAGGGCTGTCTTTTTCTGTTTGTGTTACATCATCATTTTCTTGATTGCTTTTGCCTATGATATTGATAAAATCTTCAAGTGCCCCTGAGGTGCATTTCTCTATACATTTTTTACAGCCATTGCACTTATCAATAGTTATTACAGGTACACCCTTTACATCAAAGGTATCATATTCAATGGCATGGGTTGGGCATACTTGTATACATTCACCGCATCCATTACATTTTTCACTGCCTATCGGGTAGATTAGTTCAAATGCCTGGGCCGGACAGACTTTTAAACACTTTTTGCAGCCTATACATTTAGCAGGATTAACAATGGGCGACCCTTGCGTGTCATGTGTATCATATTCAATGGCATTTGCCGGACATGAGGGCTCACATCTACCACATGCAATACATTTTTCAGCTATTAAGCGGACCCTTGGCCTTATCTTTTTTTTCTTAACCATATTGTGCACCCCTTATTTTCCATTCTTCAAATTTTTTTAAGATTACACTTACAAGCTTGCCAGTTCCGTTTCCATCTCCATCCCCGGAATATATCTCACCCTGTTGTTTTTCAGGAGCAAATATACGTTTGACTGTTGTGGCAGAACCGTTAAGGCCTATGGTCTTTGGATCTAATTGCATAAAATAATTATTCCATATAGGTATTGATATCTCTTCTGAATAAATCCTGCGGGGCACTGATGGATATCGAGGTCTATTTGCATCTCTCTCTACAGTTAGTAATGTAGGCAGACTTACCTCTATTACCTCATGCCATTCATCTTGTTTTCTCCTTACTACAATTTTTTTTCTTTCTAAATCTAAAGAGATTATTTTATCAACAAGGGTCGCCTGACTAAAACCGAGACGTGTTGCAATCCCGGGACCTACCTGAGCTGTATCACCGTCAATTGTCTGTTTACCACAGATAATAATATCCACAGGATCTTTTTTCGAGACCTCCAATATAGCATGAGCAAGTACTTTGCTTGTGGCGAGGGTGTCAGCACCACCAAATACCCTGTCACTCAATAGAATACCGTCATCTGCCCCCATAGCTATTGCCTTTCTAATGACAGAATCAGCCATGGGAGGGCCCATTGACAGGACAGTTATCTTACCCCCATGCTTGTCTTTTATTTTAAGCGCTTCTTCAACTGCAGGGCCATCAAAAGGATTTGTGATAAAAGGCACACCTTCTCTTATAAGCGTATTAGTAACAGGGTCTATCTTGACTTGTGTTGTATCCGGGACCATCTTTACACAGACAACAATATGCATGGCTCCACCTCTCAATTTTTTTTATTATCGATTGTGCAGTTTAAAAAATTGTGAATTCATGTTACAATCATAGAGGCTAAAAATGGATTTGGCAATATCAATTGATAACCTAAATAATACCTATATAAAATAGGTAATAAATGAAACAACTATGGCATAAAGCTGTGGGATAGATGAGTGGACAGATATTTATGATAAAGAATCAAGACATATGCTGGATTTTTGCAAAGGCCTTAGCCTTGGTATTCATTTAATATCATATTGTTAGGGGTATTGAGTATTGTATGAAGAGAGGTTTTACAGGCGTATATCAAGACCCAATGACCTCATGTGCTTTGAGGTCAAATACAAAGAGACCGACCTTTTCTGCTGCACAAAGAATGATTTAAAAGATTTTATAGCAGACAGGGTATTATTTTACAGGCACCAGCTTGAGGAGTATATAAGACAGAGGCCTGAATTTCTTGAGAGCCTCACACCCATTGAAGATGACAGGTTTGCCCCTGAGATAGTAAGAAAGATGATTGAGGCATCATCCTTAATCGGTGTGGGACCCATGGCCTGTGTCGCCGGTGCCATAGCAGAGTTTGTGGGCAGGGACATAGAGCCGCAATCATATGAATTTATAATAGAAAATGGAGGTGATATATTTTTAAAGACAAAGAGGCGCAGGACAATCCTGATCTATGCAAAGGATTCGCCTTTCAGTGAAAGGATTGGCATAGATATAGCCCCTGGGCCTTCTGCATACGGTGTCTGTACATCATCAGGGACAGTGGGACATTCACTGAGTTTTGGCAGTGCAGATGCAGTATGCATAATCGGTGAATCATCTTTATTCTGCGACGGACTTGCAACCTTTATAGGGAATATTGTAAAAAAAAGGGAAGATATAGCCTTTGCCATAGAAAAGGCAAAGACATTTAATACGATTAGAGGTATACTTATTATAATGGGTGATAAGCTCGGTGTATGGGGTGATATAGAGCTTGTAAAACTGTAGTAATTTTATATGAAAAAGAGAGGATGTCGATGAAAAAGAGGATTATAATAAGGTTTAAAAAGAATATGATAGACAAGCCTATAGTATACAGGCTCGCCAAGGATTTTAATCTAATCTTCAATATCCTTAGGGCAAATGTCCTGCCGAAGGCAGACTCTATTATGGTTGTGGAGCTTGAAGGTAGTGATGAGGATTACCAGAGGGGCATTGAGTATCTTGTTCAGACAGGGTGTGATATAGAACCTATCGAGCAGGATATAAAAAGGGATGAGGCAAAGTGTGTCCACTGCGGCGTCTGCACAAGCGTATGTGCACCATCAGCCCTGTATCTAAACCGGGATACCATGAAGGTGGAGTTTGACTATGAAAGATGCGTTGCCTGCGAACTGTGTGTCCGGGTATGTCCTGTAAAGGCACTGAATGTATACTTTGATTATTGATTATTTAATTTTCAAAAACATTAAAGGGAGGTTAATATGATAAAGAAGGTATTATGTCCTGTTGATTTCTCAGAATTCACCGACGAGGTCCTTTCATATGCCATAGAGATTGCAAAAAAATTCGAGGCAGAGTTACATCTAATCCACGTTATACCGAATCTCAATTATTTTACACCGTATGAATCATTTATGACCCCTGAGAATCTCGTGGCTATAGAGAGGAATATAGAAAAAGAGATAGAGAAGGATTTTGAAAAAATAGCAAAAAAGATAGATATACCCTTTAAAAAAATAATCAAGACCGGTGTCACCTTTGTGGAGATAATAGACTATATAAAACAGGAATCCATATCCCTCGTTGTTATGGGGACACACGGTAGAAGTGGTATAGAACATATCCTAATAGGGAGTGTGGCAGAGAAGGTTGTGAGAAAATCACCATGCCCTGTATTGACAATAAGGCCAAAAGGTAAGGTGTTTGCAATGCCCTAGCCACTATGGGGTAAATACCTTTTATAATCTTTAATTCATTATAGATTCTTGCCCAAGCAGGGAAATATTTTGATTAATTTTGGTGATAGGATACTAAAAAGAACCATACAGGACAGGATAGAGGATTTTCTCTTTAAAGGAAAAATAATAGTTATATAAAGTGTGAGGCAGGTTGGCAAGACTACGCTGATAAAAGAGATACAAAAGAATTATGTAGAAGATTCAATCTATCTAAATTGCGACGGGCCAGACATAAGGATTATGCTATCCGGCAAGACCTCGACAGAACTCAAGTCAAAATATGCTCATACAGGGCCTTTACATTCTTTAATGGTATGACATCTATACCTTCTACCTCCTCGATACCACGGGGGCAGAATACCCTCTTTATGCCCAGTCTAACACACTCCTTGAGCCTTATATCCATATTAACTATCTTCCTTATCTCCCCTGTCAGGCCTATCTCTCCAAATATGGCTGTATCATTGCCTATGTCTATATCGAGATAGCTTGATAGTATTGAGGCCGCAACAGGCAAATCAACCCCTGGTTCAGCCGCCTTCATACCCCCTGTGATGTTCACATAGACATCCCTGTCAAAAAATGGCTTTCCCACTGTCTTTTCAAGGACTGCTATAATTATAAATAGCCTGTTCATATCATATCCCAGAGACAGCCTCTTGGGTATGGAGAAATTAGTCTTTGGTGTAATGGCCTGTATCTCAAGCATTAAAGGCCTTGTACCTGTTACATATGGAAATAGGGCGCTACCCTTTCCTATGTTCTCCCTCTCTGATAAAAAAAATTCTGAAGGGTTCTCGACACTTACAAGACCCTGTTTTTTCATCTGGAATATACCCACCTCATCTACAGGGCCGAATCTGTTTTTTGTGACCCTGAGCATCCTGTATGGGAGCATCTTGTCGCCCTCAAAATACAGAACAGTGTCTACCATGTGCTCAAGGACCTTAGGCCCTGCAATTACCCCTTCTTTTGTTACATGACCTATGAATATGTGTGTTATGTCGCCTGTCTTCATCTCCATTATAAGCCTGGAAGATACATCCCTTATCTGACTTGTGCTCCCCGGGAGCATGGGGAGTTTTGTGTTATATATGGACTGGATAGAATCTATAATAACGAGGTCATATCTTCTGGCGGCTATGGCAGCGAGGATATCATCCATTCTGTTTGTGGATAGAATGGGGAACGAGCCCTTAAGGCTTAGCCTTTTTTTTCTGGCAGCGAGCTGTCTTATGGATTCCTCCCCGGATACATAGAGAGGGTTTTTTCCAATCTCAGCCATCCTTGATGCTATCTCAAAACACAGGGTAGTCTTGCCTATGCCCGGGTCACCCCCTAAGAGTATGGAAGAGCCCTCTGTCATGCCGCCGCCCAAGACCCTGTCCAGCTCCTCTATACCCAGGATTATTCTCTCATCAGGTATCTCTTCATCCCCCATCAAAAAAGGGGTCTCAATACCTAATGGTCTATCCTTCTCCTGCTGCACCTCCCTTATAGTATCCCATTTGGAGCACCTGGGACACCTGCCCATCCATTTATATGTCTCATATCCGCATTCTTCGCAGACAAAAAGGGTTTTTTTAGTCATGGTTATCCAAGCCCAGATGCAGTCTTATAAGGGAGAGCTGGTAGCGCATCATCTTCACCATCCACTGCCTTGTCCTTGGCAGTTCCTCAGGGGATACCTCAAGGGTAATCATCTCATCATAACCGAGCCTTCTCATGGTGTTTAAGAGCTTTGCCGCAGGCATAATACCCCTGCCGAGAAACAGATGACTCTCTGTATCAGTATAATCGCTTATATGGACATTCTTAAGCCGCCCGGTTTTAAAAAAACTTAAAAAACCAATTACAGGGTCTACCCCGAATGTCCCCAGATGTGTTGTATCAAAGGTAAAGTCGAGGTTTCTCTCTAATCCATACTCAATCAGGTCTTTATAGTCGTTGAGGATATAGGGCATGAGCATGAGCTTTTTGCCTACAAGGGGCATATTTTCTATGGTTAATCTTATCCCTTCAGAACCCAGTGATTTCTGAAAGTCCTCTATCTTTCTGAATGACCTGAAGAAAACGAGTTCTGCAGAAAACCACGAGGGCGGATGGAAATTGATGATACCTGCATTTAACTCCTTGGCAATTCTAACCGTCTGGACAATGGCATTAGTCTTGTTGCCCCAGGCATCAATTTTTAGAAAAGGTGCATGGATAGAATAGACAGGCAGTATCTCACAGCACTCCTTTACAATATCAAGGTAATCCGGTCTATTGAAATGTCTGTTTATTACCAAATCACAGCCGTCATAACCCGCCTCTTTTGCAACGAGGAATATGTCTTTTATGGGTAGGTAGTATAGACAGCCTGTAGAAAATAGGACCTTCATAAGATAGTGATACGCTCATCTGTATCAGTTAGGATCCTGTATCTGCCATTATCTACATAGACAGTGTTTTCGATACCGCAGGCGCCTTTCCTGGGAAAAACCATCTTGGGCTCTATTGCAAAGACTGCATGGTTATTTATGGGGTAGTCATGGGTTGCGGCTATAAAGGGCAATTCTGAAAGCTCTATACCTATGCCGTGGGCAAGAAACCTCACCTTATGGGGTCTGTACCCGAGATAATAATCACCGAACCCGAGCCTATCTGCCAGTTTTTTAGAATATTCGAATAATTCCCTGCTTGTCAGACCTTCTAATACCTTATCAAGGACCTTGTAGTGTATCTCCCTGCATGCCTCATATCCGTCGACAAATAGTTTCGGCATAGACCCTATGGCGAACATCCTTGTCTGGTCTGCCTGATAACCGTGGTAGCATATGCCGAAATCAATGAGGATAGGTTCATTCCTTTTGATCTTTTTCATGCTGGCGCCTACAGGGAAGGCAGGCGACAGGCCCAATCCGCCCATAGGCGAATCCGACTGACTCACAATACTCCCTGTCCTGCCGCTTACAATATGCCATGTATATGCCTCATAGTTGAGAGACCGGACACGGAGTAGCCCTTCATGACCCAGGGCCTTTGCATATGCCTCAAGGATGCCCCCGAGTTCTATCTCTGTCATCCCCTCCTCAAGGACTTGAGGGACATATTCGTATACCATCTTCTGGATAGCAGCAGCCCTCTCTATGAGTGCAATCTCAAATGGTGATTTCACCTTTCTCAGTTCCCTTGTAAGAGGTGAGCAGTTGAAAAACTCCACATTACCCACTATCTCCCTGAATCTCATTACATCGTTATACGGGACAACATCGAGCTGCAACCCTACTTTTTTAATGGGCTTTATATGGTCGATAATCTCTTTTATGGAACGGATGGATACAATCCTGTTAATGGGTGATTCCCTCTTTGCCCTTGATACCTCCCTCTTTACGAAAAGAACAGGCTCGTCATCTACGGGCACAAACAGGAGTGAATCCTGCATGGTACCGGAGAGATAATAATAGTCTATCTTATAATGGAAGAATGCCCCGTCCAGCGAGGCATCCTCCATCAAAGATTTCAGTCTTGTTATCCTTGAGTATATCTCTTCCTTTGGTGCAAAGAGCATGGCTTTCTATTTATCCTTCCAGACAGCCTTTCTCTTTTCCATAAATGCAGTGATACCCTCTTTTGCATCATCTGTGGACATACAGCCCTTGAGATATATAATCTCCGATGCCTTGAGTGCCTGGAGGAAGTCGAGGCTCAACCCGGCCTTTATTGCCCTTTTTGTCCATATAGCCACAGGCCTGCTCTTGTTGAGGAAGTCAGCGAGGTATTTATCCACCTCTTCCTTGAAGTTCTCTGCCGGTAAGACCACTGTAACAAGCCCTATTGCCTGTGCCTCTTTTGCGCTTATAACCTTCCCTGTTAGGATAAGCTCATAGGTCTTCTGTAGCCCTATAATCTTGGGGAACCATGCTGCAGCAACAGGTGGGAAGACACCGACAGCTATCTCAGGCTGACCTATACGTGCCTTCTCAGATGCCACGACTATGTCACAGAATGACATGAGCTCACAACCACCTCCCAGTGAACGGCCATTTACAACCGCCACGGTGGTTATATCCATCTCCGCGAGATTGCGGAACATCCTGTGGAAGACCTCTATCATCTCATCTACCTTGTCTTCTGTGTGGTCTGCTACATCCACACCATCACAGAATGCCTTTTCACCGGCGTGGTCAAACACGAGCATCTGGATTGAAGGGTCTTTTTTTACATCTGCAAGGGCTTCATTGATCTCCTTCATCATGGAGATGGTAAGCCAGTTTGAAGGCGGGACATTCAAAGTTATCCTTGCCACCTTATTTTTTTTCTCAAAAACTATTAGATTGTAACCCATATGGAAACCTCCTGAAGGGGGTCAGTATCCAAAAGACCTGACCTTTGCATTTTAATAAAAAAAGGGGGGATTTCTCCCCCCTGGGAAAATCGGTTTTGTTACTTCGCCTGAGGCTTTCCGAGGACCTCTTCCATAAAGGACTGATCCACGAGCCTGCCCTGTGCGATGAGCTGACGGTTCTTGATGAAGTCGATGGTGTCGACACCGGTGATCTTCTTGGTGTTGAATGCACCAAAGCCAAGGAATGCCTCGCCCATCATGTTTGTTGCCAGCCAGTATCTGTGGTCGTTCTTCATGGTATCCCAGAAGAATTTCTTTTTCTGCCTGATACCGTCGATGGATTTCATGAGACATCCTGGGAAGAGGTTTGCAAATGTCCATACAATTCTGTCGATCTCTGCATCCATAAGTGAAAAATCAACCTCTCCTTTTTTCTGTTTTTCCTGGACCCATGCGCGGGCCTGTTTGAACTCATCACCGCTCTTATTCTCACCGTATACGATCTCACCGTTCCTGATGAATGTATCTGTAATAATCTGTGGGTTCCTTACCCATTCACCCTTTTCGTTTTTGAGGACAGGGAATGCCTTTGTTATAAGGCCCTTCCACCACATCTTGTATGCACTCCACATCTCGCAGGATACGCATGACCACATGGCATCCTCGATGCTCAGATATGCAGGGAGAAAGTCAGATGCACCACCTACTGGTGCTGAACCATGACGGGGGCCTGCCTGACCGAAGATTGCAAGGTCTGATGCAAGGGTTAGGTCACAGGCTGTTCCTATCTCCTGACCACCGGCAACCCTCATACCATTTACACGGCAGATAACCGGTTTCTTGCACATGAGTATGGAATCTACCATGTTGTTGAAGAGTTCCATATATGCGCCGTATTCCTCTGGCCTCATGCTGTAGTATTCTGAATATTCTTTTGTGTTGCCGCCTGTGCAGAATGCAAACGGGCCTGTGCCTGTAAATACAACAGCTACTACCTCACGGTCTGTGGATGAGTTCTCAAAACCTGCGATAACGCCCTTTACCATCTCTGTGGTATAGCTGTTATACTGGGCAGGGTTATTGAGGGTTATCCATGCTACATAGAGACCGGGGACTACATTGCCCTTCGGGTCTTTTAAGGGTTTCTTTTCATAGACTGTGCAGGGTGCCTCTTTGCCCCACCACTGTGTCCCGTGTCTTGAGTGATCCTTTAATCCATGTTCTCTTGGCATCCATTCTAAACCCATAGTCTTCCTCCTTAATATAGTTTTTTGTTGACTGACTTAAAAATCTGGTTTTAAAACAACCCTCTTTGCAGGGGAACCTGCTTTGTGTATCTCCTCAAATGTTGCTGCAATTGTGCTCATGGGCCTTACTTCCACAAAGGGCTCTATCTGTATCTTTCTTGAGAGGACCATATCGAGCACGATGGGGTAATACTCAGGCAGACAACCCCATGTCCCTATTACCTCGGCATCAAATGCCATGAGCTTGGAGAACATATATTCGCTCTTTGACATACCGAATCCAACAAGGATGAGCTTGCCTACAAATGATAATAGGTCAAGGGCAAGGTCCTGTCCTGCCTTTGTGCCTGTTACCTCGAAGATCTTCCAGCCTGTGTTGTCAAGGCCATTGGATTTGCAGAAGTTTCTCCACTCGCCTACGATGGTCTTATTGTCCTTATCAATGGTGCTTATTACTGCATCGCAGCCATAGTTTAATGCCCTCTGGAGTTTCTCAGGGTTCCTGGCGATACCGATTACACTCTTTGCACCCAGGGCCTTGGCTGTCTGTGCCATATAGACACCAACACCGCCTGTGGCACCGATGATGATTACATTGTCACCGGGCTGCAGGTCTGCCCTCTTGCATGCCTGATAAGGGGTTGTCACTGCATCGGCAACAACAGCGAGCTGCTCAAGTGCAAAACCCTTCTTATCCGGGACAACGCAGAGGTCAATGGTCGGCACAGGGATGTGGCTTGCAAATCCACCGTATACACCTATTGAGTTACCGGGCATCTTCTGGAAAAGGCATCTGTTACCCCTGCCTGTCTTACAGAGGATACACTTCCTGCATGGCATAACTGCAGGGATTATAACCTCTTTCCCTATCCACGCAGGGTCACCTGCTACAACTGTCCCTGCTATCTCATGGCCAAGGGCCAGAGGGGGCTTACTTACTGTGGGGACACCGTCAAAGAAATAGCCGAGGTCTGTATGGCATACGCCGCAACCTGCAATCTCTACTAAAACCTCACCTTCCTTTAATTCGGGTACCGGTATCTCTGCCATCTCGAGCTTTCCGGGTATCTTCTCTTTTGTTTCCTTATTAAATGTTGTTGGTTGAACCATCTGCCACTGTTTTATTGTTTTTGGTACTCCTGCCATTAAACACCTCCTTGTGGATTTTATAATCTTACCTTCGATTGTTTTACGTCATACCGTATCCGCCATCTACAGGAAGAACCTGTCCTGTAATATAGCGTGCGTCATCTGAGGCAAAAAATACGAAGGCTGGTGCAACATCTTCCGGTTCTGCGTATCTGCCAAGAAGTATCCTTCTTGTGTATATCTCTCTTAATTTTTCATCATTCTGGAGCGTGGACGTCATCTCTGTGGTAACAATACCAAGGGATATGCAGTTGCAGGTGACATTATATTTTGCAAGCTCCCTGGCTGCTGATTTTGTTAGGGTTACAACCCCGCCTTTTGCTGCGGCATAGTTGATCTGACCTATTGTCCCTACCATACCTGCAACAGAGGTTACATTTACAATCCTGCCGTAGTTCTGCTGCATAAAATACTTAGATGCTGCCTTTATGCAGAGCCATGGGCCCCTCATCTGGACATTTACGACCTGGTCCCAGACATCTACAGTCATCTTATGGAGGAGCGCCGGTTTGGATATACCTGCATTATTTACGAGTACATCGATGGAACCGAACTCTTGGACGCATGTATCGATGATTTTTATTGCGTCTTCCTCAACCCCTACATCGCCTTTTACAGCAACTGCCTTTCTCCCCATTGCCTTAATCATCTCCACCACTTCATCGGCGGCCTTCTGGTTCCCTGCGTAGTTCACCACAACATTAGCGCCCTCTTTTGCAAAGGCGAGACTGATTGCCCTGCCAACACCTCTGCCTCCACCAGTAACTACAGCATTTTTTCCCTCTAATTTCATACCCACCTCTCTAATAAAGATTTGTGTTTGTGAAAAATTTTATAAGTCTAATATTATATTTTTAGGGAAGTTTATGTCAAGATAAAAATATGAATAATAACAGGCAATCAGATTAAATTTAGAAATTTTTTTTCATCATACTTGTTGCTTGTGAATTATTTCATTTTTCCCTTGACAATTGTTTTTTGAATCAGTAAATTTAGTTAACATTGTGAATTATAAAGGTTGATTATGATAGATAGAGAACAACATAACATGCAGCATTTATTAATGCTGCAAAGTTTTTTTTAAAGGGGCAAAAAAATGAGATATGCAGAGACAGGGTATAATTTGGAGATTGACCTGACCACAGGGAATATCGAGAGGGTAGAGACAGACCCAAGGGATACAGAACTCTACCTTGGCGGGCTCGGGACAAATGCAAGGCTGCTATGGAATGTAGACCCCGAGATTGACCCATTTTCTCCTGATGTCCCTCTGATATTCAGTTCAGGTCTTTTGTGCGGGACACCGGCACCAGGTGCAAACAGGACAATAATAACAGCATATTCACCCCAGACACTTCTTATGGGATACTCCATGATGGGCGGTTTCTGGGCACCTGAGCTAAAGCATGCAGGGTATGATAAGGTTATATTAAGGGGAAAATCCCCGAAACTGGTTTATATCTGGATACACAACGATAAGGTAGAGATAAGGGATGCAAGCCACCTCCATGGAATGGGTGCTGTCCAGACCCAGGAAGAGATAAAAAGGGAATTAAACCAGCCTAATGCCCATGTGGCAGCTATAGGTCTTGCCGGTGAAAATAGGGTCTCCATGGCATCTATTGAGCAAGGTCGCTCCAGTGCCAGCAGACTCGGGCTCGGTGCGGTCATGGGGAGCAAGAATGTCAAGGCAATAGCTGTTCGAGGGACAAAGGATATAAACCTTGCAAAGCCTGATGAGTTTATAGAGCTATGCAATGAGGTCCTGGATTATATCAAATTCAGGAATGAAAACCCTGTCCCCGGGGTTATGACCATACTTCAGGGATTGGGCTCACCCCAGGAGATGCTCCATGTGGATGAGAAATGGCATACAGAAAACTTTGTCTGGGGTAATGCCCGTGTCAGGAGAAAGGATTTCTGGAACAAGGAGATAGAGAAGAAATGGGCAGAGACACAGCTAAGCGTTAGAAAGAGACTTATAAGCTGTTATAACTGTCCCATGAAATGCGGTGCTATCATATCTGTCCCGGGGCTCTCTACATATATGATGAAGTGCTTCTCCAAGCTTACCTATTCCATGGCAGCATTTGTTGAGGACCTGGACTTCGGTTTCAGGATAGCACAGAAGGCCACAGAATACGGTGTTGATGGGTTTTCAACACCCCAGACCATGGCCTTTGCAGTAGAGCTATATGAGGCAGGTATCCTGACAGATGCAGATTTCGAGGGTTGCCCCAAGGATAACCAGGGCAGGTTCTACTGGTTGCTGGATAGGATCGTCCGTCGTGAGGGCATAGGTGATATCCTGGCAGATGGGACATACTGGGCTGCCAAGAGGATAGGAAAGGGTGCAGAGGAGTTTGCCCACAACAACATCAAAAAGCACGAGCAGCTTCCGCTGAAGCTCGGTATGCTCAACCCTGTTTATTATCTCATGTATGCCACAGGCGAGAAGATAAACATAACTCAGATAGAGGGGCAGTTCCCACAGTCTCCATTCCCAACAATGGAGGAGAGGTTGAATTTTGTTAAAGACTGGATACAGGTCCCGGACGAGAAGTTCAAACAGTACCTATTAGACTGGGAGTTGAGGGGGGAGCGCTCCAACCCATATTACCCCACAGTAGATATGTCTGTTGATATAGTTGACTGGCAGGAGATGATGCATTATATAGACGATGCCCTTGGTGTATGTGCTGGTCTGTCCTCTTTCCCATTGAAACCACCATATCATATACATAACTATCCTAAGATAATATCTGCAGCAACAGGTATAGATATAGATGAGGAGGCACTCAAAAAGGTCTACAGAAGGAACAGAAACCTTGTAAGGGCCATCAATGTGAGAAGGGGATTAAGGAGGGCTGATGAACAGCCACCTACAGACCACTGGAAAAAGAGATTCCCAGAGCTTGAGAAACAGCTACTGGATGCATATTACAGGTTTAAGGGCTGGAATGACGATGGGATCCCCAAAAAGGAGACCCTGCAGGAATTAGATCTGGGCTATGTTGCCGAAGACTTAGAACAGAGAGGGATAATATAAAATGGCAAAGATTAAGAAAAAAATAAAAACAATTAAGGTCGATCTGGACAAATGTAATGGCTGCCGTGCCTGCGAGGTTATCTGTTCTGCATTTCACGCAGCCCCAAAATATAGCAGTAACAACCCGGCAAGGTCCCGTATCCGTATGATCCGTGACCCAATGAGGGATGTATATGTCCCTGTATATGCCGGGGAGTATACCCCTGCTGAGTGCATGGGTAGGGATAAATACATAATCGATGGAAAGGAATATGATGAATGCGGATTCTGCAGGGCATCATGTCCCTCCCGGGATGCCTTTAAAGAGCCTGACTCCGGTCTGCCTCTAAAGTGTGATATGTGTGAGAGTGAGCCACCTCTCGATAAGCCACTTTGTGTTAAGTGGTGTATAAATGATGCCCTTATATATGAAGAGAGGGAAGAAGAGGTGGATGAAGAGGTAAAACAGGAGGATGTGGAGATAGGCATCCAGTCATTGATAGACAAATACGGTCTTGACAAGGTTGTGAATACGGTTGCCAGGGTTACACAGAAAGAATAAAAAAAGACTAAAAAAAGAGGACTAAGATACCGTGGAAACATTAGCGCCCTTTAAAGAGGTAATAGATGAGGTAAAGGAAAAAGGTGGACAGGCAGTAAAATACTGCTATCAGTGTGGAAAATGCGATACAGTCTGCCCCTGGAATAAGGTTAGAAAATTCAGTATGAGGAAGCTCATACGGGAGGCCACATTCGGTCTCAGTGAGATAGAGAAGGAAGAGATATGGCGTTGCACTACCTGCGGAAAGTGCCCCCAGAGATGTCCAAGGGATGTGAGACAGATAGATGATATGGTAGCACTCAGGAGGATGGCAACAGGGTACGGTGTCTATGCAGGGTCAGTTAAGCCATACAGGTCTATAAGTACAGCCCTTGCATCTCAGGGAAATCCCTTTAATGAAGACAGGAAGACAAGGGCAAGCTGGGCAGAGGGCCTCAATGTAAAGACCTTTAAAGAGGGTATGGAGTATCTATATTTTCCATGCTGTTACTGCAGCTATGACCCGAGGCTTAAAAAGGTCGCCCAGGCCACAGTAAATCTCTTGAAGAAGGCCAAGGTAGACTTTGGCATACTCGGGGAAAAGGAGAACTGCTGCGGTGAGAGCATCCGCAAGACAGGGAATGAAGAGCTATTCAGAAAACTTGCAAAAGAGAATATAAAGACCTTTATAGATCAAGGCGTAAAAAAGATCCTCGTGTCTTCACCCCACTGCTACCATACATTTAAGAATGAATACCCCATGTTTAATGTAAACTTTGAGGTGGTTCATACCTCTCAGCTCCTCTTTGAGCTTGTAAAGGAAGGCAGGATTAAGGTCTCCAAAGAATACAGCCAGAAGATAGCATATCATGACCCATGCTATCTGGGTAGACACAATAAGGTATACGATGAGCCAAGGGAGACGCTGAAAAATATACCCGGGGTGGAGTTGAAAGAACTGCCGGAGGCAAGAGAGGATAGCCTATGCTGCGGTATGGGAGGAGGCAGGGTCTGGGCAGAGACAGAAAAACATGAGAGATTCTCAAATATAAGGGTAGAACAGGCAATAGAGCTTGGCGCCCGGGTCCTGGCCACGGCATGCCCATACTGCATAACAGCCCTTGAGGATAGCAGGCTTGTCTTAAACCATGCAGATGATATAGAGGTTAAGGATATCACAGAGATATTCCAGGAAGTTACATAAAGGTAGAAGATATGCAGGGAACTGCTGTTGAAACATCCCCGAAAGACGTCTCTTTTGAGATAAAATGCAGCCGTTTTTCTGAAGAGGGATGGGCAACAGTGGATGCCCGTGTCCCCATTGAGAGAGAGTTGACCATATTTATAAATCAGCAGGAGTTTGTAACCATCCTGTGTACACCAAGTAAACTGAATTTCCTCGTCCTCGGTTTTCTCTATTCAGAGGGGATCATATCAGGGATGGATGATGTAATGATGATGAGGGTCTGTGATGCAGAGACAGAGGTTGATGTGAGATTGAAAATCCAGGATTTTAAGTTGCCTACACGCAAGAGGCTTACATCAGGCTGCGGTGGTGGTCCATCCTTTACAACCTATGGTCAGAGGGTAGAATCAGACTTTGAGACAACCCCCCTGGAGATCATCTCACTTATGAAGCAACTACAGGAACATATGGATCTCTATCGGACAAGCGGTGGTGTCCATGCATCTGCCCTTGCTGATAGAAACAAGGTGCTCATAGTGGCCGAGGATATTGGGAGACATAATACCATAGACAAGATTCAGGGTGAATGCCTGTTTAAAGGATTCTCATCAAGGGACTGTGTGCTACTAAGCACAGGCCGCATCTCATCTGAGATGCTCCTCAAGGCAGCCAGGATGGGGGTCCCTGTTATAGTCTCGCGACACTCGCCAACAGGGAGTGCAGTAAACCTTGCCAATGAGCTGGGTATTGCCCTCGTAGGGAGGGTGCGCGGTAATCGCCTGTCTGTGTATTCCCACCCTGAGAGGCTTGGCTATAATCAGAATTAGAAAGGTCTCTTCATATGGAGACAGGCACAAAAAAAATAATGAGGTGATAGAAAGTGGAAAACGTAATATCGCTCAAAGAGAACATTCAACAATTAAGACAGAGACTCGGTGAAGACAATTTTGGGGATGTCATGGTTGTTGGTGGAGGTATCAGTGGCATTCAGGCATCCCTGGACCTTGCTGCAGCTGGTTTCAAGGTATACCTGGTTGAGAAGGCACCGAGTATCGGCGGCCATATGGCCCAGCTCGATAAGACCTTCCCGACCAATGACTGCTCAATGTGAATTCTTGCACCTAAACTGGTCGAGGTCGGCCGGCATCCAAATATAGAGGTTCTCACCTATACTGAGGTTCACGAGGTAGAGGGTGAGGTAGGTGATTTCAATGTAACACTCATAAGGAAACCAAGGTATATAAAAGAGGATAAATGCACAGGCTGTACAACATGCGTTGAATACTGTCCTGTCCAGTATCCAGACCAGTATAACCAGGAGATATCCCTCAACAAGGCAGTTCATATCTATTTTGCCCAGGCAATACCCCTTATTGCCTATATAGATGAGAGCTGTCTGTATCTCAAGGAAGATAAATGCAGGATATGTGAGGCAGTCTGTAAGAATAATGCCATAGACTTTACACAGAAACCCCAGAAGATGAATATAAAGGTGGGGGCCATCATACTATCCCCTGGTTTTGAACCCTTTGACCCTAAGGTTATGAAGGAATACCGTTACGGGGAATTCCAGAATGTAGTAACCAGTATGGACTATGAGCGTCTCTTATGCTCTACAGGTCCATACCAAGGTGAGATATTAAGGGCATCTGATAAAAAACACCCCCACAATATAGCCTGGATTCAGTGTGTTGGTTCTAGGCAGGTAATAGAGGGCGGCAACAGCTATTGTTCTGCTGTTTGCTGTACTTATACCCAGAAACAGGTTATCCTCACAAAGGACCACGATGCAGATGCAAAATGCACCATATTCCATAATGATATAAGGTCCTATGGAAAGGACTTTGAGCGATATTTCCAGAGGACAGAGGCACTCCCTGGAATTCGTTTCTTCAGGAGCTATGTATCCATAGTCAAAGAGGACCCTGTAACAAAGAATGTGACCATCCGTTATTCCACCCCTGATGAGGGTGTAAAAGAGGAAGAGTTCGACATGGTGGTCCTCTCTGTAGGCATGAATCCGCCTGTTGATGTCCAGGACATTGTGAAAAAATTCGGTATAGAACTCAATGAGCATAATTTCTGCAAGCTCAACCCTACAAACCCCATGGAGACCAATGTCCCCGGCGTCTTTGTAAGCGGTGCACTCCAGGGCCCCATTGACATACCTGAATCTGTCTTCAGCGCCAGCGGTGCAGGCTCCCAGGTCGGGGAACTCTTAAAATATAGAAGAGGCAACCTGGCAAAGGAGAGGGTCTATCCACCAGAGCAGGACCTCTCATCACAGGAACCAAGGGTAGGTGTTTTTGTATGTCACTGCGGTGCAAATATCGGCAGGGTAGTCAATGTCCCGGAGACCGTGGAATACTGTAAGACCCTCCCCAATGTTGTATATGCCCAGGAACAGCTCTTCTCCTGCGCCACCAACTCTGCTAAAGAGATAACAGATATGATAAAGGAGAAAGGGCTCAACCGTGTTGTTGTGGCAGCATGTTCACCGAGGACACTTGAACCCCTGTTCCGTGATACGCTGAGAGAGGCAGGGATAAACCAGTATTATTATGAGATGGCCAATATCAGGGAACATAACTCTTGGGTCCACTCAAAGGAAAAAGAAGAGGCAACAAAGAAGGCCCACGATTTAATAAGGATGTCTGTAGCCCGTGCATGTCATCTCGAGCCGCTCCAGGAGTTTGACCTGCCTGTTGATAAGCGTTGTCTTATTGTAGGAGGCGGTGTGGCAGGCATGAACTGTGCCCTATCCATTGCCAATCAGGGGCATGAGGTCTTTATTGTAGAAAAAGAGAAAGAGCTCGGTGGTAATGCGAGAAAGGTTTATAGAACACTCCAGGGTTTAGATGTCCAGGCATACCTTAAAGAGTTAATTGGCAAAGTTTATAGCCATCCGTTAATCCATGTATACACCGAGGCTACAATTACAGAAGCCACAGGGTATATTGGAAATTTCGTGACAAAGATCAATTCAAGCAGAGGGCCTGTAGAGATAAAACACGGTGCAACTGTCATTGCCATAGGTGCAGATATATACAAACCAACAGAATACCTATACGGCGAGGACGAGAGGGTTGTTACAAACCTTGAGCTTGAAGAAAAGATAGTAAAAGAGGATGATTTGGTTATGAACGCCCAGAGCATTGTAATGATTCAGTGCGTGGGTTGCAGGAATGAGGACAGAAACTACTGTAGCAGGATATGCTGTAGTGGCTCTATAAAGAATGCCCTCATGCTCAAGGAGAAAAACCCTGAGGCAGACGTTTATATCCTGTTCAGGGATATGAGGACATATGGATTCAATGAGGACTACTATCGTGAGGCAGCATCCAAGGATGTAAGATTCATCCGCTATGAGCCTGAAGACAAACCTACAGTTGAGCCTGGCGAGGCAGAAGACGGAAGGTCTGTCCTTAAGGTCACAGCAACAGACTACATACTCAATAAAAAACTTGAGCTCGATGCAGACATTGTCTCCCTTGCTGCTGCCATTATCCCGTCAGAATCCACAAAGGAGATTGCAAATCAGTTCAAGGTAGTATTGAGCCTTGATGGCTTCTTTAAAGAGGCACATGTGAAATTGAGACCTGTTGAGTTTGCCACAGACGGCGTATTTCTATGTGGACTTGCCCATTACCCCAAATTCATGCAGGAGACCATCAACCAGTCATATGGTGCTGCAGGCAGGGTCCTGACCCTCCTGTCAAATGATGTGGTAACTGCATCGGGTTCTGTCTGCGAGGTAGATGAGAAGAGGTGTATGGGATGTGGTGCATGCGTTGCGGTCTGTACATACGGTGCTTTGGAGCTCAGAGAGACAAGGCTCGGTAAAAAGGCTGTTGTAAACCCTGTCCTCTGTAAGGGTGATGGACTTTGCAACTCCAAGTGCCCAACAGGTGCCATAAAACTGAAACACTATACAGATGATGAAATAGTTGCTCAAGTAGATGCAGTTATCTCTGATGAAGAGATTATGAAACAGATAGATGCGGTGGCACAAAATGCATAAAAAAACATTTAAAAACAAGAATTTAAAAAAGGAGATGAGAAGGTATGAGCGCAGCCATTAAATTTAAACCAAGAATACTCGGCTTTGCATGCAACTGGTGAGCTTACGGCGCAGCTGACCTGGCTGGAGTTTCCAGACTGCAATATTCAAATGAAATAAGGCTTATACGCGTCATGTGTTCCGGTAGAGTGGACCTCGCCTTTGTGCTCAGGGCCTTCTCCAACGGACTGGATGGGGTCTTCATCGGTGCATGTCATCTAAATGAGTGTAACTATATTACCCACGGTAACTATCATACCCAGAATATGGTCCTCCTGTGCAAAAGGCTCCTGGAATATATAGGGATTAACCCTGAGAGATTGAGAATGAGGTATATGTCCGGTGCTGAGGCAAACCTCTTTGTCGAGCATGTGAATGACTTTACAAAGAAGATAAGGGAGGTAGGCCCACTGGGTAAGACAGAGGGTATAGATGAGGCGCAGATGAAGGCAAGGCTTGCCGAGGTAATCAGGCTTGTCCCTTATATAAAGGTGGCCATGAATGAAAAGCTTGCCAAGAGACTCGATACGCCCCATGAAGATATGAGTATCCATAAGGACTACTTTACCAAAGAGGAGATAGAGAGGCTCTTTGCCGAGATACCATCATACTGGATAGACCCTGAAAAGTGTCAGGCATGTATGACCTGTGCAAGAAGGTGTCCTGTGGAGGCCATAGACAGCAAAAAGAATATGGTCCATATCATCAATCAGGACAAGTGCATTAAATGTGGGACATGTCTTGAGGCATGCCCTCCGAGATTTGGTGCTGTGACAAAGATTGTTGGTCAGCCTGTCCCGCCTCCTATACCTGAGGACAAAAGGGCAATAGTGAGGAAGGGTAAAGAAAAAGAGGTTGCATAAACACGCCCCTGATGCTACACTTCCTATAAAACATAAAAGGAGGGGGTGCCATGGAGACAAACATTAAGATTAGGCTTATGAGGGCAGAAGACTTTGATGCAATTGTAAGGATTGACCATAAAGTCCTCGGACAAAGAAGGCCTGAATACTATAAGCTGAAGTTTGAGAGGTTTGTCCAATCAAAGGACTATGTCCCCACATCTTTAGTTGCAGAGACAGATGATGGGACAGTGGTAGGCTTTGTCATGGGTGAGCTTTACATAGGTGAATTCGGTATATCCCAGGAAAAGGCGACCCTTGATACAATAGGTGTTGACCCGGATTATCAGAGGAAAGGCATAGGTGAGCTACTCATAAACGAGTATATGGCCCATCTTAAAAAGCTCGGGGTGGAAAAGGTAAACACCCTTGTAGACTGGGACGATGCCAAGCTCATACACTTTTTCAGCGCCAATAAATTCAGCCCTTCAAAGCTCATTAACCTGGAGAGGGTCCTCTAAAACAGATAGATTTGACTATGAAAAAGCCAACCCGGTTAAGGGTTGGCTTTTTTTATCAAAAATTGAATCCCTTTTCTTTAAACAGCCTTATACATGCATCTACTGCCTTTTCGTCGTATAATATGCCTTTATTTATCTCAATCTCCCCCAGTGCAATGTCTATACCCTGGGCGGGTCTATAAGGACGGTGGGATGCTATAGCCTCCACCACATCTGCCACAGCTAAGATACGTGACTCGATTATTATCTCATCCCCCTTTATCCCCTTTGGATAACCTGAACCATCAAGACGTTCATGATGCTGTAACACTATATCTGCCAGTGGATACGGAAAATCTATATCTTTTAAGATATTATAGCCCATTTCCGGGTGGGTCTTTATTATACTGAACTCAATGGGTGTTAATTTTCTCGGCATCGTCAATATCTCTGCCGGGACAGCTATCTTACCTATGTCATGGATCTGTCCTGCTGAACGGACACCCTCTACCATCTCACTGGAAAGCCCCATCTCCTGGGCAATTGCCCTTGCGAGCCAGGCAACCCGTCTCTGGTGGCCTGCAGTATATGGGTCCCTTATCTCCACTGTCATGCTTATGGCATCTACTATACCGCTTATAGACCTGCGGAGCCTCTCAAGGCTCTGGGTTAATGACTTTTCTATGTCCTTACGTTTTGTGATGTCGATACCAACCCCAACAAAAAAATCAAATGACCCATCAGGGCCAAACACAGGCTTTCCGTGCCATTCAATAAAATAGACCTTTCCGGTCTTACTTATAACCCTGTTCTCGTTTAATGTCTGTTCACCATGTTCTACTATCTTTTTAAACACCCTCATAAGACCTTCACGGTCTTCCTCAGGGACAAAGGTTGTAAGATAATCAACATCTTCAACCTCATCAGGTGTATATTCAAGGGCCTTTAGCATGGTGGTGTTCATCCGTATAGTCTTTCCGTCCCTTCCTATGGCCACAAAAAAGACAGGGGATTCGTCAAGGATGATATCTGCAAAGCCTATCTGTTCCCTTGGGTTTTCTTTTAACCTATCTGATGATCTATCCACTATCCCATTTAACCTTTTTTCGTTATCTTTACAGATAACCCTAAGGCTTGTCAAGGGTTAAACTTCAACAGAGTTTTGATATACCTACTGAATAAAGCATTTTCAAATTTTTTATTGTTCATTTATTCACATTTACCTTAAGTCTTGTCGAGTTTTTTCGATAATAAATATAAGCAATATAAAGATGGACCATTTTGCAGAAAATACTCTAAAATTTTTTAATCTGGAGGTGCTATGAAGTTAGATAATGTCAAGATTGGTAAGAAATTGGGTATTGGATTCGGGATGCTGATCTTTCTTATGATTATCCTATGTGCGCTTTTTATTGTCAACTCCAAGATGACCAGTTCAATGCTGACGAGACTTATCACCGTTGATGAACCAAAGATAAAGTATGCAAATGACATGAAGGATGCTATAGACAGCATAACGAGGTCAGTGGCTGTTATGCCCTTTGCCACACAGGAGATAGTGGAGGAGGAAAAAAATAGCATCCTCATATTAAGACCAAAATATAAAGAGGCAGTAGAAAAGCTCGAAAAGCTCCTGGAGACCCAGGAGGAGAAAGACCTTCTCAAGAGGTTTAAGGATGCGGTCACCCAGGGTGCTGAGGTAAACAATAAGATTATACAGCTTGTAAACGAGGGGAAAAAGCAGGAGGCCCAGATACTCTATATGAACGAGACCAGGCAGACAACAATGCTACTTGTTGAGGCTGCAAACAATATCATCAGAAACCAACAGAAACTCCTCGAGGAAAAGGTGAAGAGACTGGTCTCATATAGCAATAAGCTCCTCATAATAATCCTTATTGTAGGTGCTGTGTCCATAATTATAGGTATATTTATGTCCATGAAGACCACGAAAAGCATAAAGGCACCTGTTGAGAAGGCAGCAGAGCAACTCGAGCTTATGTCAAAGGGGGACTTTACATTCTCCATATCCCAGAATGCCATAAATAGGGGTGATGAACTCGGTGTTATTGCCAGGGCCATGGATGCCTTAAATACAAATCTCAAAAACGTCTTCAATGAGATTATAACCAGCGTCCACTCCCTTACATCCTCGGCAACACAACTGTCATCCATTGCCGAGGAGATGTCCAGGACAGCAGAGAGTTCCTCGTCCAGGGCCAATTCTGTGGCCACAGCAAGCGAGGAGATGTCGCAGACCGTTGTAGATGTGGCAAAGAACACGGCAAGTATAGCGGAATCTGCAAAGAGGGCTGTAGACACTGCCCAGCATGGTAACAGCATAGTAGAAAAGTCTGTAAGCGAGGTTAGAGAGATAGATGAAACAGTCAATGAATCTGCAAAATTTGTCAAGTCTCTCGGTGAGAGGTCAGCCCATATCGGCGAGATTGTAAGCGTTATAAATGATATTGCAGACCAGACAAACCTCCTTGCCCTGAATGCTGCAATAGAGGCAGCCCGTGCCGGTGAACAGGGGAGGGGCTTTGCTGTTGTTGCCGATGAGGTCCGCAAGCTTGCAGAGAGGACAGCACAGGCAACCTCTGAGATAGAGGATATGATAAAGGCCATACAGAATGAGGTCACAAAGGCTGTTGATATCATGGACAGCGCAACAACAAAGGTCCAGTCAGGTGTGGAGCTCACGACCCAGGCAGGGGATGCATTAAAGGCAATTGTCAAGAGTTCAGATGAACTCCAGCTTATGGTGCAGCAGATTGCCTCTGCAACAGAAGAGATGTCGGCAACATCTGAACAGATAAGCAAAGAGATAGTTGATATTGCCAATGCATCAAGGGATACCACTGCAAGCTCCCAGGAGACAGCCCAGGCAGCAGTGGGTCTATCAAGGATAGCAACCAAACTCGACGAGACCGTTAGATTCTTCAGGCTTTCATAAAAACAACAAAGGGGCAAGCATGCTAAAAACATGCTGCCCCGTTTTCTATTTATTCGTTTTAACGGAAAAAATTAAAAATGACTATCTACTATTCAAGGAAGCTTTCAAGTCTCTTGCGCCTTGAGGGGTGTTTAAGCTTTCTTAAGGCCTTGGCCTCTATCTGCCTTATCCTCTCCCTTGTGAGCCCGAATACCTCTCCCACCTCTTCAAGGGTATAATCTGTCTTTTCACCTATACCCAGCCTCATCCTAATCACCTTTTCCTCTCTTGGGGTAAGTGTGGAGAGGACCTTTGATATCTCCTCTTTCAAAGAGATTGTAACAAGCTCTGTAAAGGGTGAAGGTGACTTGGGGTCTGCTATGAAGTCACCGAGCTTTGATTCGTCATCCCCTATGGGTGTCTCTATGGATATGGGCTCATTGGATACCTTCATGATCTTGCGGACCTTCTCCACAGGAAGTCCTGCCTTTACTGATATCTCCTCCAGGCTTGGCTCCCTCCCCAGTTCCTGAAATAGGGAGATGGTAACCTTTGTTATCTTGTTCATGGTCTCAAGGACATGGACAGGGACCCTGATTGTCCTTGCATAATCTGCTATTGCCCTTGTTATTGCCTGCCTAATCCACCATGTAGAGTATGTGGAGAATTTATAACCCTTCTGATAGTCGTATTTCTCTGCTGCCTTCATAAGCCCCATATTACCTTCCTGTATAAGGTCAAGGAATGAGAGGCCTCTGTTGAGATATTTCTTGGCTATATTTATAACGAGCCTCAGGTTTGCCTGTATGAGCCTATTCTTTACAGCCTTGAGCCCGTTCTCTATGGCTGCTATCTCTTTCAATTTTTTCCTTACAGTATCTGCCTCTTGTTCATCAAGGAAATCAATCTGCCTGGATACCTTTTTTATTATCTCCTCAAGGACTTTTTTGTTGAGGCTCAAATTCAGCAGGTTCTCATCAATCTTGGCCTCCAGCGCCTTTAATTTCTTTTCATATTGTTTCTTCTGCCCAGCCTCAGATTTAGATATGGCCTTTTTGAGTTCCTCTTTTTTTTCAAAGAGGTTTTTGACGTTGTTGATTAATGTGATGGTCCTTTTTTTGTATTTCTCCTCATCCTTTTTTGTATAGTTCATCTCGTCTATATTCTTGAGTATATCTATGATATTCAGATTTTCTTTTTTTAACTGTGCGCCTATCTCCTGTAATTCTTTTATAGCCTGGGGGAGGTCAAAGAGTAGTTTTCTTATACTCCTTTCACCTTCCTCTATCTTTTTTGCTATTGTATATTCCTCATCAGATGTCAAGAGAGAGACCTTACCAATATCCTTAAGATATGACCATATGATGTTGTCTGTCCTCTCGGAGGGAAACTTCTCGGTCTCTGTCCATTCATGGGTAGTCTCCTCTGGCACCTCTACCTTTTCTTTTATTGTTTCTACTATATCGATATTGGATTCTGAAAGAAAATCAAAGATATCCTCTATGTCTTCCGGTGAGAATATGTTCTGGGGCAGGACATCGTTTATCTCATCTGGTGTGAGATAACCCTTTTCCATGCCCATATCTATTAAGTGTTTAATTTCACTATAATTTTTTATGCTCATGTTATCTCCAGAATATAAAAAAGCCCTTTTTAAATTTTAAAAGGGCATGAGTTTTTTCTGCATCCTTGTTTAAATATAGCAATTCACTTAGTTTTTTGTCAAGCAGGATTTTGGGTATAACCTTGTTTGCTTGTGAAATTTTTTATTAGCAGAAAAACCCAAGAGTTGTGCAAAGGGTTTATCAATCAGAGGCAACTGCCCTTTTATCTTAAAGGTCAGCACCCCAATATGGTTATCAGGACCATGAGGCTCAGTATTATTATCTTTGTCATATACAATCCTTTCATATTTAAAAAAAATTTACAACAAAAATAAATCTGCTGAAAAAATCTGTCACCTATATTAGAATATATGACAGGTTTAAACAATCCATTGAACCTGTTTAGGTATCATGGGTGGATGGATAAAATCTATAATAAGGTGATGGAAAATTAAAACTGTAGAGATATCAGAGGGTCTAAGCCAAAAACTCATTGATTTTATAAAGACAGGCATAATTCTTACAGACAGGCGAGGGACCATACTTTTCACCAACAGGCTCGCCGTAAGGATGCTTGAATACGAGGATATGCCCCTTATAGGTCAAAATATGGAGTCCCTTTTTCTCCCTGATGATATAGAGATCTTTTATCCCAACATACTAAACCTTACCCTCAAGGGAAATGGATTTGAGGGTGAGGCGCTCTTGAGAAAAGGAAGTGGTGCCACCATATTTGTCCATATCTCCACATCATTATATAGCGACAATGAGATGGGGTATGACCTTTTAATATTTGCAATACAGGATATATCCCTCCTGAAAAAGATGGAGAAGGAGTGTCAGAGACCTGAAAGGGCAATGGGTCTTGAGATAATAACTGACCAGATATCCCATCAGATAAGAAACCCGATTGTCTCTATAGGCGGATTTGCCTTGAGACTCGCCAAGGCACAGGTATCCCCAAAGGAGTATGCCAGATATATTGAGATAATCCATAACGAGGCAAAGAGGCTCGAGTATCTCATTGACAGGCTTGTGGAACTGGCAAAGGTCCATCATGGTCGTTTTTCCAGTGCCACACTGGGCAATATATTTGAGAGATTAATGTATCTCCTGGAAAGGCAAAATAAGGGAGATGTGCCAAAAATCATATTTCCTGATGCTAAAACCCTACCAGTGGAGGAATTTTATTGTGACCCTGAACTTGTCGCCCTTGCCATATCATGTATAGTTAAAAACAGCCTGGAGGCAATAAAGGATAATGGTAAGGTATTTCTGTCAAGTAAAATAGAAGGAGATCGTATAATAATAAAGGTAAAGGATGATGGCTGTGGTATTGGGCCCGAATCCCTTCCCTTTATCTTTGACCCATTTTTTACCACAAAGTTCAATAGCCTCGGTCTGGGCTTAACCATGGCAAGGAGGATCGTAAACGAGCATAAAGGCTCAATTGATGTATATTCAATACCAGACCAGGGGACAGAGGTAACTATTACCCTGCCCAGGGAGAGAAGAAGGGAGGTAAGGAGGAGACTTATTGTGGAGAATAAGGATAAAAAATGAAGATAGTATTCAACCTTTTATGTAAAACCAAATGGGGTCAGGATGCCTATCTTGTCCTCCCCAATATGGAAGTAAATAGTTCAGGATACAACCAGCCCATCATGATAAAGATGGGATACACAGAGGGCTATATCTGGACAAAGGATATAGAGTTTGACGGTCATAAGGGAGAAGAAATTATCTATTCATATGCCATAAAAGATAACAACAACGATTTAACAATACAGGACGGTGCAGGTAAGAGGAGGATCTCAATAGATCCCTTAGCGAGAGGCAATGGGGGAGAGATTACTATAAGCGATACATGGCTTGACCCCTCTGACCCATCAACCCTGTTTTTTACATCATTTTTTACCCAAATTATCTTTAGAGATAATGTGAAGGAAGAAAATAAGACAGAAGACATATACATGGAGGCAGGGGATGCAAAGGTGCTTATAAGACTTAAGGTCTCTGCACCATGGGTATCACAAAACAAAGGTGTATTTATTTCAGGCAATACCCCCGAGCTTGGGAACTGGGATATCTCTAAGGCAAAGGAGATGGAGAGAGACTCTGGCGGCACATGGTCAATAGGGTTATCCATAGACAGGGACATAGGGTTGATAGAGTATAAATATATAATAAAGGATGGAGGAGAGGGCAAGGTCCTCTGGGAGGAGGGCGAAAACAGGCGTATATCCCCATTAAAGGGGGATTATATCTTTGTAAATGACAATCTATTCCGATGCAAGGTATTCTGGAGGGGTGCAGGGGTTGCCGTACCTGTGTTTTCATTGAGGAGCAAAAACAGCCTCGGCACCGGTGAGTTTACCGACCTAAAACTTCTTGCAGACTGGGCATCAAAAGCAGGCCTCAAGGTTATCCAGATACTGCCAGTAAACGATACAACAAGGCAACATAGCTGGATGGATGCATACCCCTATTCGTGTATCTCTGTTTTTGCGCTCCATCCATTGTATCTAAACTTAGATGCCATAGGGGGTATACCAGAGGATATAAAAAGGGAGCTCGATTACTTAAGGGACAGGCTTAACAGTGCTGAATCCTTAGAGTATGAAGATGTGATGAGGGCTAAGCTTGACCTTGCCAGGAGGATCTTTAATAAACAGAGGGATGATTTTCTGAAATCAAAGTCTTTTCAAGACTTTTTCCATGAAAATGCATTCTGGCTCAAATCCTATTCCCTTTTTTGTGCCTTAAGGGATAGGAACAAGACAGGTGATTTCAATAAATGGGGTAGATTAAAGAGGGTAAGAAAAGAGGATATAGATGCCCTTGTGGCACCAGGGAGCGAGTATTTTGAAGATATATGTTTTTATTACTTTATCCAGTATCACCTCCATCTGCAGCTCATAGATGCCTCTTTATATGCCAAGGATAGGGGTATTGCATTAAAGGGAGATATCCCTATCGGCGTTCACCCTGAGAGCCATGATTGCTGGGTTATGCCTGAGATATTCCATATGGACAGGTCAAGCGGTGCCCCACCAGACCCATTTTCTGACCATGGTCAGAACTGGGGCTTCCCCACCTATAACTGGGGGTTTATGGAAAAGGATGATTATAAATGGTGGCGGAGCCGCCTCGAGAAGATGTCCCATTATTTCCAGATGGTCCGCATTGACCATATCCTGGGTTTTTTCAGGATATGGGAGATACCAAAGGAGATGTTTTCCGGGCTTATGGGCAGATTCAACCCTGCCATACCCATAACAAAGGAAGAACTGGAAAGAGAAGGTATAACAGATATAGACCGACTCTGCGAGCCTTATATACCTTTATGGTATATAGATGAGGTATTTGGCGAATATGGAGGATATGCCTTAGATGTATTCCTTGAGGAGAAAGGCCAGGGTTTTTTCAAACTAAGACCAGAGTTTTCCACTCAGGCCAGGGTTGAGGCATATCTTGCATCCCTCCATGAGAACCAGGATGAGGATAGAAGAAAAAAGGCTATTTTAAGAGATGGCCTTTTTAGGCTTATATCCAACATTATCATGATAAGGGATGAAGATGGCAATGGGTTTCATTTCAGGATAAATATGATGCACACCGTATCGTTTACATGCCTCGAAGACAGGATTAAAGAAAGGCTTATCCACCTTTATAATGACTATTTCTATCATCGCCAGGATGGACTATGGCGTAGCAGTGCAATGAAGAAACTCCCTGTGTTAAAAACAGCATCACCAATGCTTATATGCGGCGAAGACCTGGGTATGATACCGGACTGTGTCCCCCCTGTCATGGAGGAGCTGTGCATACTTGGTCTACGTATACAGAGGATGCCAAAGGAGCCTGACAGGGAGTTCGGTTATCCCTGGGATTATCATTATCTTACGGTATGCACCACCTCAAGCCATGATATGTCCACATTAAGGGGGTGGTGGCAGGAAGACCCGGAAAGGACCAGCCGTTACTACAGGTCTATCCTCGGTCATAATGGCCATGCCCCAAAGGAGTGCACGCCAGAGATATGCCAGGAGATTATTATGCAGCACCTTGAATCACCATCCATGTTTGCCATATTCCCCATCCAGGACCTGCTTGGTATGAGTCCTGCCTTGAGGGGGTCCAAAGACCCTTGTTTAGAGCAGATAAACAACCCTGCAGACCCATATCATCGCTGGAGATACCGTATGCATATAAACCTTGAGGATTTGTTAGCTAATCTTAAATTTACCGGGATGATAAAAGAGATGCTTATCAGGTCAGGCAGGACAGAGAAAGATTAGCCCTGTCTCTCTGTAAAATCCTCCACTGCCTTCATGTATTCGTGCATGCCCAAGACCATTAGGTCATTGTGTCCTGCATCAGGGATAAAAAGGGAATATTTCTCTTTCGAGCCTGAAAGGGCATATAGGGCCCTCCCCTCACTGGACGGTATTATATAGTCATCCTCACCATGGATGATTAGGGTTGGTATGGTTATCTCCCTTATTTTAATGTCATTTCCAAACCCCAGGGGGTTTTCAATGCCCTGAAATAGATGCGCCACACCGAGACGACCTAACTGGTTCCTTGCAATGGCAAAGCCGCTCTCTATTATGAGGCCTGTCAGGTCTTTTTGATTGTGATATGCCACATCTATGGCAGGGGCACTCCCTAAAGACCTGCCCATGACAAAGAGCCTGCCTGAATACCCTTGTTCTCTTATAAATGCCTTAAAGCCATGGAATATAGGTTGGCTGTCTTTTATTATGTGGGTGCATGTTGGGTGGCCGTCGCTGGCACCATAGCCCCTGTAGTCTGCAACAAATAGGTTTATGCCCCTTTTCTGGTATAGGGGTGCAACGTAGTCATAATCAAAGGCAGTCTCTCCATTGCCGTGAAAATACAGTATATTGGGTCCATTTTCTTGGGATGGATAGAAGCGGCAACCAATCTTAATCCCTTCATCTACAGCTATAAAATGGTTCATTGCCTTCGGGGATTCACTATCTCCTATGAATTCCCGACGGGGATAGAAAAGGCGGTATAGTATCTCCGGTATGTCCATCTGTTTTGTGCCTTGTTCAAAATCTATCATAGACACCTCTAAAAGATTTGTTATCTACAAACATGATAATTAAGTGGTAGAGGAAATTTATTCAACCTTGTCCCCAAGTCTCTTATACATAAAAAACTTATGAATGAGACCATAACAATGGAGTCTGATAATTTATATCTTTAGCTCCAAATTTATCATATCACCTTTTTTAAAGCCCATCTTCTCGAAAAATTGGAGCAGGTCCTGGTCTTTCCAGTTAACAAATACATAGACTGTGTCAACACCTACCTTCTTGAACATGGAGAGCATCTCCACAAATAACATCCTCGCAATGCCTTTTCTCTGATACTCTTTTTTGACACCCAGGGTATCTATCCACGCCACATTCTCTGGTATACCATATTCCCAGCCGCTGGCGCTCCCCAGTATAAAGCCTATCAGGTTTCCATTGACCTCTGCTGCGAGAGAGGGGACCCCGGATGTCTCTGCATATTCAAGCCTTGTAGCCCAATATTCCCTCCTTCTTTTGCCAAGGAGTGAATAGTCAATCTCTGTTACTGCATCAAGGTCTCTGATGGTGAGGATCCTTAATTTCACAGGTTCTACTGCATCCATAACTAACCTCCTTTAAATAGGCTATTTGGCCAACAAATTAATCCTGTATACCAAAGAAAACATAAAAAACTATTATTCACCCTTTTCTTATTCAAGTATAGCAGTGATAGGGAGGTTGTCAAGGATTGAGATGATTTTATTAGAATGTGGAGAGTTCTTCATTGAGAAGGTCAGAGACAAACATATGACCTGGCTTGTGGGTGATACAGATATGAGGCCTTGCATTCATAACAGCAGATTGGGGGGTGACGCCGCATGCCCAGAACACAGGTATCTCACCATCCTTTATGGTCACAGGTTCACCAAAATCAGGTCTATTTAGGTCCTTTATGCCAATTAGGTTAGGTTCACCGATGTGAACAGGACCGCCATGGACAGAGGCATAGCGTGAGGTAATCTGGATGGCCTTAAATAATCTATCTTTTGGTATGGGCCGCATGGTTACAACATAAGGCCCACGGAATATACCTGCTGGTATGCAATCTATGTTTGTTATATACATGGGGACGTTTTTGCCCTCATCTATATGTCTTATAGGTATGCCTGCCCTCATCAGGGCATCTTCAAAAGAAAAACTACACCCGATTAGAAATGTCACAAAATCTGACCCCCAGATATCTGTAATATCCCATCTTGTGTCCTGAAGGCTGCCATTTATGTATATGTTATAGCCCGGGATGTCTGTCCTTATGTCTGCATCTCGGGCTGAAAAAGTTGTGATATATTGACCTTTTTCCATGACCTCTATAACAGGGCAGGGTTTTGGATTTCTCTGACAGAAAAGGAGGAAGTCAAAGGCATATATCTCAGGGAGGATCACAAGGTTCATCTGGGCATAACCCAAAGCAATACCCGCTGTAGGTCTTTGCCACTTTCCCTCCCTTACCAGAGACCTAAAATCCTTTGGTTTTATATGTTTCATATTCTTCATCTTATCCATAAGCCCATGAATTGTCAATAGTGACCCTTTGATCCCCTATTTCTGAGTTACGGTTATTAGAGGTGTGCCACAAGAATAATAAAATTAATTTCTATTAAAAAAACTTAAGAATAATTTTCTTTTTCCGATAAAATAATAGACCTCTAAAAAGGTCCTGAATATTATTTTGTCAACTTAGAATTTGATGGTTATATTATGGTAGATTTCAAGACTTTTGCCCCCGTGACAGTGACTTTTGAAAGAGCCTTGTTTCGCAAAGAATTTATTAGATGTATCCTGAGGTGATTATGATAAGACAAAGACTGCTTTCTAAGACCTATGAACTTAAACTCGCACCATCAATGCAGTGTATAATAGACAGGACAATTGAGACTGTAACAAACCCAGCATCATCGATAACTGATATACTCAAGATTATTGAGATAGACCCATCCATATCTGCCAAGATCCTCGGTATAGCCAATTCTGCATATTATAACCGCGGGACCAATACCTGTGACCTGCATCATGCATTGATAAAGATAGGGCTTAATGAATTAAAAAATGTTATACTATGCCTTCTTATAGTGGATAATCTACTGAAGGAATTAAAGATAAGGTTTAGCGACCTCCTTGAATTCTGGAGGCATTCTATCTATGTTGCCCATTCAGCAAAGATATTGGCAGAGAAGACCCTTGATTATGAACCACAGAAGGCCTATATTGTATCCCTTCTCCATGACATTGGAAAGATGGTTTTTTATTCTGAGATAGATGACTACAGTAAAATAACCCATGGGGTTGATGTAAGAGAAAGACCTATATGGGAGACAGAGAGGGAGTGTTTTGGCATAGACCACCAGGAGATAGGATATATAATTGCGAAAAAATGGAGGTTACCTGAGACGGTCTGCTCTGTCATAGGCAATCATCATAACACATGTAACAGTGAGAATAACAACAGAAACCTTCTTAAGATCACGAGGTTGGTTGATGGGTTTTTTTACTGTCAGGATACAAACGGCAGCCCTGAAAAACTGATACTTCTTAAAGAAAAGGACAATATCAGAATGGAGGTAAAAAAGAATATGGCGATAATAAATATAAATTCCCATGCAGGATAGGGATATTATGTCAGAACCCGTAAACTATCAGTGGGATTTTTATGAAAGGGCTATAAAGAATTATTCAGTTATCCTCCGACTCTTAAGTATCAAAGACAACAAAAAAAATCTTTTTCATGAGGCCCCTGTTATTTTCGTTGAGGAGCTGCCCTTTGAGGTATGCAAGATTACCATAGAGGATGAAAAAAACAAGGAATATGGTTTTTTTAGTATTGATGGTGCAGTCGATAATATTGACCTGGAGGTTATAAAAAAAGACTACGCCCATGCCTTTTCCCCCTTTATCTTAAGCAACTACTTCAATTACAACATCCTTTATGTATATCCATTGATATATAATGAGACAGAGAGGATTGGCTATATTATTTTAGGGTCAGAACAGAAAAAGGTCATGACAGAGTCCTTTATGAGGGAACTCAGGATGTTGTGCAATATATTCAACAAGTTGATCTTTGTTAACCCCATACCCTCTCATGAATACGAAAAAAAATCTGATATATTGGTCTACAAGAGGTCATTAGACCTATTTCCTGAGCCTGTCTTTTTAATAGATAATATGGGCTATATCCATTATATAAATAAAAAGGCAGAGGAAGAATTCTCTGTGGAGAATCGGTTTCTGATTGGCGAGAGATTTAATAATATCTTTGATGTCAGTGATTATATCTTTGAGAGCCCATCTCCTGTTGAGGGCAGGGTTGAGTATCTTTTAGGAGACGATTACAGGGTATTCAGGCTTAAATGCTACCCCCTTGGTGAGAAAAATCATGGAATAGGTAGTATGAGGTGTCTTATACTGAATGATACCTCCCAGGAGAAGATTGAAGATGAATACCACCATCAGATAAAAAATATGGAGAGCTTAAGCCTCCTTGCCGGTGGTCTTGCCCATGATTTCAATAACCTGCTTACGGGGATAGTCGGATACACATCCCTTATGAAGAGCTTTCTGAAGGAAGAAGGCAGGCTGTTGAAATATACAGTGGCCATTGAGAATGCTGCCCAGAGGGCAACAAAACTTGCCCATCATCTGTTGAATTTTTCCAGGAGGAGGACAAAAAGAGACGGTATTGTAAATGTCAACGCCATCATTGAAGACCTGGCCTTTATATTCAGAGAGAGTTACAGGGACATAGAGGTCAAGAAGAGCCTCTCTGATATGCTACCCCCCATCAAAGGGGATGAGACAGATATACAGAATGTCCTCCTGAATATCCTTGTAAATGCCAAGGATGCAATGGATGGGAAGGGTACTATAAGCATATCAACGAACATTAAATATCTGAAGAATAAAAAGGGGTTTGTAGTTATCGAGATAGGGGATAATGGACCTGGCATGACAAAGGATATTATGAAAAAGGTCTTTGAACCTTATTTTACAACAAAGAAGGTGGATAACAGGTTGGGTATGGGCCTTTATATTGCAAAACAGATAATAGGAAATCACGGAGGGTCCATAGAGATAGATAGCAGACCCCAGGAGGGGACAAGGTTCACCATATATCTACCTCTTTTATATACGGGAGGTACAGGGGATACCTCATCAGACAAAAAGGAAGAGAAGGATTTAAACCTTAAGCCTGGTCTAAAAATCCTTGTTGTGGATGATGAAGAATTTATAAGGGATTTTTTAAGGGGCATATTAAAGGCATCAGGTGCCCATGTTATAGAGGCAAAGGACGGATATGAGGCTGTTGATATGTTTAAAAACACCAGAGACAAGATAGATGTGATAATACTCGATATGATAATGCCCGGTAAAAAAGGGGATGAGGTCTTAAAAGAGATAAGGGCTATGGATAAAGATGTAAAGATTATTGTATCCAGCGGTTATATGAATGAGACACAGAAGCAATCATTAAAGGAACATCATGTCAATGGCTTTCTTGACAAGCCTTATACTGGCCGGGCATTAATCAACACCATAAACATGGTGTGTTCGGAGAAATAGAGACCTTTGAAAAAGGGCTCATGCTCTCGGGCATATCCTTGATAGCCTTATATCATTATTGATAATCAGTAATATCCATTAGGATATAGAGATTCATCGTCTTTGAATTTCAAGGCATTTACAGGGTTTTTATATACCTGTTTTTTCTATAATAATCTCTACCCTTCTGTTTAATGCCTTGTTCTCAGGGGTATCATTATCCACAATAGGTCTATATTCTGCATAGCCTGTAGCAGAAATCCTATCCGGGGGTATAGGGCCTTTTTCTATAAGATACCTTACAACCTCTGTTGCCCTTCTTACAGATAGCTCCCAGTTGGATTTAAACTCACCTTTACTTATAGGTGTGTTGTCTGTGTGGCCCTCTATCCTGATATGATTTTTTATATCCTTAATAATATATGCAATCTTGTCGAGGGCATTTTTTGCACCTTGTTTTAGTTCTGCCTTTCCCTCATCAAAGAATGCCTTATCCATAATCCTTATAACAACACCCCTCTCATCTGTAAAAATAAATATGCTATTTTTAAGGTCGCTTTCCCCTGTTATAGCTCTTAGTTCAGCATCGAGCTTTTCTCTCAACCCCTCTGATAGAGCCTTGCCTGAAAGCAGTTCAATGGGGGGTGCCCCACTAACATTACCCTTCTGGAGCACACCTGTTCCTCCTGAAAATATAGCCTTAAGGTATGACGACACCTCTTCGTATCTCTGTGAATCCTGTTTTGAGAATGTATACATCATTATAAAGAATGCCAGAAGTAGTGTAATCAAGTCTGCGTATGTAAGGAGCCACCTCTCAAGGTTTTCATGTTCATTATTGTTGTTGTTTCTTTTTCTCATTTTATATCACCGCTTCTCTTATTTGGGAGCAAAAAGGACATGAGTTTCATCCTTATTACCCTGGGGTTTTCACCCATGGTAAGGGAGATTACACCCTCACATATCATATCGAGATAAAGGGCCTCATCCTGGTGTTTTGCCCTTAGTTTATCAGATATGGGGAGGTATATAAGGTTTGCAAGGGCAACACCCCACAGAGTGGCAATAAAGGCAGTGGCTATAGATGATGCCATGTTTGCGCTGTTTTCCATACTGCCTAAGGCGTGTATCAAGCCAAGGACAGTGCCTATTATACCCAGTGTTGGTGAGAACCCACCGAGTTTCTGAAAAAACATAGCCCCTACCCTGTGTCTCTCCTCTATGTATGACATCTCTATCTCCAGAATCTCCCTTATCTTATTCGTCTCAAAACCATCTATGGATAGTTGAACAGCCTTTTTTAGGAAATTATCCTTAATCTTGGGGAGTTCATTTTCAAGACTCAAAAGCCCGTTTTTTCTTGACTTTAGGGCAAGGTCACATATCAAATCAATAAGTCTGTGGAAATCAAGCTTTTTATCAACAAGGACAACGCTCAACAGCTTCGGCAGGGCCTTTAGCTGGTTGAAGGGGGTTGTTATGATGGTTGCCCCTATTGTACCGAATATAACCAATATCATGGCAGGGGCCTGGATTAGGGACGATAGATGGCCTCCCTCCATTATAAAGGCTACTAACACAGCACCTATACCAATTATCAGGCCGAATATAGTTGTTATATCCATAGGTCATCATCTAGTGGATTCACTTCTATTGCGGAGCATCTCCCTTTCCTTCATAAATATATACTGTATCAGCATATCCCTGTCGTTTTCATTTATTACAAGGTATTGCATGGCCACATCATTAACAGTATTTCCATCTTTTATCTGCTTGATACATCGTAAGACATTACATAAAATCGGTATTCTTGTATGGGGATAGATTGGCAATATGAGGATGAGCTCCACATAATCACCTTCTTTTATATCAGCATCTGTGAAAAACCTTATACCTGAACCGCTTATGTTTGCCTGTATGTACTGGGTAATATAGTGCCTTTTGTCATCAGCATTTTCCATCAGGTAGTCCAGAACCAGATCGAGCTTTCTATCTATAATATTAAGGTATGTATAGAGAGGGTCCTTCTTTTTTTCCTCATCTATCTCTATAACCTTCAATGCCTGGACCTCATCCAGCCTGCTAAAGCTGCTGATTGGGCTATATCTTACAGTATGTTCAAGGGCATTGAACTCGTCTTTGCTTAATATACGGAATTTTAATTTAAGCCTGTCCTCAACCCTGAAGTAGTCTCTTTTCTCATTTGTTTCCATGGTTACCATTTAATATCATCTTTACAAATGCCTCTACCATAATAGGGTCGAATTGGCTCCCAGAGCACATTTGAATCTCTTTTAATGCATCCTCTATGCTGACCGCCCTCCTATAGGGTCTGTTTGTTGTCATGGCATCGAAGGTGTCACATATGGCTATGATACGGGCGCAGGCAGGTATGGCCTCCCCGGATATACCGTCAGGATAGCCTCTCCCATCAAACCTCTCATGGTGGTTTCTTATTATTACCGACTCCCTTGATAGTATCTCAAACTGGCTTAATATCTCCTGGCCTAATATGGAGTGGTTTTTCATTATTTCATACTCTACATCTGTCAATTTGCCAGGCTTAAGGAGTATTTCATCGGGCACCCCGATCTTACCCAGGTCATGGACAGGGGCAACCACCCTTAAGATATCCTTTTCTATATTGTTTAGCCCAACCTTTTCTGCTAAAGAGAGGGCCATGTCATTTACCCTCTTACAGTGGTTTTCTGTATAAGAGTCCCTTTTGTTTATGGCTGTAATTAGCGACATATGGGTCTTGAATACATTGTCAAAGAGGCTTTCATAGAGGATCCTGTTTTCAATCTGGGAGGAAGCCTTTTCTCCTATGAGTTTTAGGAAGAATAAATCACTATCCTGGTGGGTGCTTATTACCTCTAAACCGTTTCTCTTCTTCTTGACTGTGAGGAATCCTATGAGTTCTCCCTTTATCATAATGGGGAGGACCATGATATCATCTTTAAGGAAATACCTCTTTGGGTTACGGATCCATTCAGACAGTTCACCGGTAAAAAATATCTTATCTTCTGCAAGGTCCTCGTTGGCATCTCTTTTTTCTTTAAACAGTATGGGTTCTCCGCTGCTGCTGTCATATATATAGAACCTGCATAGGCTTGCACCAATCACATCATAGGCAATATTGACCATCTTATCGTATACATCATCGTAGATATTTAATGTATTGAACTGGTTAGAGATGTTATACATGGTTGTCAGTTCTTTGATCTTGGACTGGAGTTCTCTGTTTAGAAGCTCTATTTTTTTCTTATCTTCCAGGTTTTTAAATAGGCTTTCTTTTTCTATCAAAAGAGACCTTTCCCTTAATGCCCTTATCATCACCATAATCAGGTTATCGTATTCAAAAGGTTTTAGGAGAAAGTCAGATGCACCCTTCTTCATGGCATCTATTATATCCTTGTGGCTGCTGTATCCTGTCATCATGATAACGGCAATGGTGGGGTTTTCTTTTTTTATGATATCCAGGAGGGTTACGCCATTTATATCAGGGAGTCTTACATCGAGTATGGCTATCTCGATTTTTTCGTTTTTTACGAGTTCTATGGCCTCTTTGCCTGTTGTGGCAGATATGACCTTGCAGCCGTTTAATTCAAGGAAATCAGACAGGGCAACAATGATGTCAAGGTTGTCATCAACTACAAGGACATGTTTACCTTCAAGCATATCTCACGCTCTTTATTTTTATTCAATCATCAAACGAGATTTTATCAATCTCTCAAGATGCTTTATCTCATTAACAAGTCTCTCTGTCCCGTATCTCTGTCCCTCGTTTTTTTGTTCTGCCATCTCCTTTTCTGTCTGTCTGTATCTCTCTAATTCACTGTAAAAGTTCTTTAATTTTTCCAGTAATACCTGATTTGTCTTTTTAAGAACAATCTTCTCTTTTACATTCTTTACCGCTACCTTTAGTTCCTCCATCCTGAAGGGCTTTACAATATAATCAAAGGCGCCTATCTTTATTGCCTCCATAGCAGTGTCAAGGGATGCATATCCGGTGATGATAATAAATTCCGTTGCATCTGTTTTTTGTTTTATCAGCTTTATAAGTTCGATGCCTGATAACTCTGGCATCTTCAGGTCTGTGATGATAATATCGTAGGGGTTTTTGTTGTATTTCTCTAATGCCTCTTTACCGTTTTGTGCGCCTTCAATCAGACAATCTTCATCAGTGAGGTATTCCTTAACAATTTCTCTGATCTCTGCATTATCATCTACTATAAGAATCCGAATTAACATATCCTTCTTTGTCATGCCTTCTCAGCCTCTCCGCAGTCTTTTCACCAATTCTCTCCAGCAGCATCTTTTTTCCATCATCAGATATCAAAACCCTGTCTTCATGAACAATGTTATTTGCGTTTTTGTCTGAGTCAAAGGCCTTGACCCTAAACTTCATATTTTTTGTATAGCTTTTAATAACACTGTTTATCTGAAAATCCGATATAGTCATATCTTCACCTGTAAACTTTATCGGATATATTTTTTAAAACTTAAGTAAAATTTTATCCTTTTTTATCAAAAAAAACAGGCATGGGTGGAAATGGGAATTTTGGGGTATATCTCTTTATGGCCCTCTTTTTCTCCCCTACATCTGCCATATCGTGTATTATCTCCCTTCTTTCTTCCTCAAGCCTCTCCAGTATCCTTTCCTCCAGGCTCATAAGATATGATAACTCGTCAGGTTCGAGACTTATTTCCTGTTTTATTATCTTTCCTATCAGCGCATCTCTTTTTAAGAGTATCTCCATGAAGGCATCCAATTCATCTGCCTCAAGGGCATCAAGAGTCAAGGTTTTATACTCATCAAGCCATTCTATCTTTTGAGCCTCTTTTTTATCCATCATTATAGCCCTTTTCTGTCTTAAACACCCAATTCTACCATAAAAAGAAAAAAAGTCTAATGAAATTTGAGACCTTTGCAGAATCATGTAATAGTCTTTTTGCCATAGGTGGATAAATAAGGGTTGATGCACTCATACTTGACTAAAAGTTTTTCATAAAGGTAAAATCTTTATACCATGGATTTAGCCGGTATCATTAAAAACTATCGAGACCAGATGATCAACGAATGGATACAATATCTCCATGAGAAGGTAAGCGAGAGATACAGAGAAAGACCCATAGATGAGCTTAAGATAACGGTTTCAAGGGCCTTTGATGCCAGCAGTGCTGTCCTCGTGGAGAACGATTTTTCAAAGATAGATGACCATATCCAGTGGATAACAAAGATAAGGCTTGAGGGTGGGTTCAGCCTTTCAGAGGTTCAAAATGCATATGAATTATACAGGGTAATCCTTGTGCCACACCTCATCAGAGAACTCAAGGGCAGGGCGCTAAAAGAGGCCATAGAGAGATTAAATACATGCCTTTTTTATACCATCACGAGATTTAGTGATTATTTCCAATCCCTCCATGAAAAACACATAAGAGAACATGCCCAGAATCTGGAAATGGAGATAGAAAAGAGGACAAAAGAGCTTGTTGAATCAGAGGCAAAATATCGTGTCCTTGTAGAGGATATAAATGATGGTTATTTTGTGAATCAAAATGAAACTATTGTATTTGCCAACAAGGCATTCTGCGACCTTCACGGATATAGCCTCAATGAGGTAATAGGTAAACCTTATTCTGACTTTGTGGCGGCCAGGTCCCTGCCCATGGTAAAGAGGCTCTATGAAAGAAGGCTTGAGGGCAAGGACTCTAAAGACCTTTATATGTATTTCAGGAGACACAGAGACGGCAATATCTACCCCACAGAGAATAAGGTAAAGGGGATTATCTATCAGGGTAGTTTTGCAGTCGCCGGGATATGCAGGGATATAACAGAGCGTATGGAGGCAGAGAGACGCATAAGGGAATCAGAGCGTTTGGCACATGTGGGAAAGCTCACCACATCCCTGGCCCATGAGATAAGAAACCCCCTATCTTCGGTAAAGATGAACATACAGATTATAACCAAAAAGACAGATTTTGATGGGAATGACAAGAGGCGTATGGAGATTATAATCCAGGAGCTTTCTCGCCTTGAACGTATCCTCGATGAGATGCTTGATTTTGCAAAACCAATAAAATTGAATCTTGCCATGGTATCGGTCAATCAGATTATTGATTCGTGCCTTGATGTCCTGGATGTAAAAATCAGGGAAAAGTCCATAGAGATAAAGAAGAGATATTCAAAATCCATACCTTCAATATCTATGGATTATGAGAGGATGGAACAGGCCATAATAAATATATTCCTCAACTCCATAGAGGCACTGCCTAAAAAAGGGCTAATAGAAATAGAGACAAAAATGGATTCAAGAGGCAAAAATATAAAAATCAATATAGGTGATAATGGCCCGGGTATAAGCCAGGAGAACCTCCCTTACATATTTGACCCTTTTTTTAGTATTAAAAAGAAAGGGACAGGGTTAGGCCTTACGAATGTCAAGAGGATTGTAGAGGCCCATGGAGGTTCTGTAGAGGTCGGTTTAAGAAGACCAAAGGGTGTAGTGTTTACCATTACCATGCCTGTAAGGGCGAGGAATTTATGAAAAAAGGCAAGATCCTTATTGTAGACGATGAGCGAGCCCTCCTTGAATCCCTGGAGATGTTCCTTGCTGAAAAAGGCTATACAGTGGAGTGCGCCGCTGATGCCGCAGAAGGCATTTATAAAAACAAATCCTTTAATCCAGATCTGGTAATCCTGGATGTAAGACTGCCTGACATGAATGGGATTGACCTCATTGAAAGGATAAAATCAAAAAATAGGAAAATCATTATAATAACTGCCTTCCATGACATGGAGACTACTATAAAGGCTGTAAAATCAGGGGCTTTTGAATATATACCCAAGCCTATAGACGTAGAGGAACTGGACAAGGCTATAATAAGGGCATTTAAATCCCGTGTCTCTGAGACAGAACCCCATGAAGATAACCAGGGTATGGCCATATGTGATTATGAACAGGGTAGGATAATTGGTAAGAGCAGGATAATGAAGGAGGTTTTTAAGGCTATAGGGATACTCTCTGAAAACAGGGTCACTGTCCTCATAGAAGGGGAGACAGGGACTGGCAAGGAATTGATAGCAAGGGCTATACATACCCACAGCCAATATAAGAATGAACCATTTCGCATCATCAATTGTTCTGCCATAGTAGGGACACTTCTGGAAAGCGAGCTCTTCGGCCACGAGAAAGGCTCTTTTACCGGGGCCGTCTACACAAAAAAAGGTAAATTTGAACTTGCCGGTGAAGGGACTATATTTCTCGATGAGGTAGGTGAGATACCCCTTGAGCTCCAACCAAAGCTATTGAGGTTCTTACAGGAAAAGGAGTTTGAAAGGATAGGCGGAGATAGACAGATTCACTCAAAAGCAAGGATAATCGCCGCCACCAACAGAGACCTCTGGGGGATGGTTCAGGAGGGGCTATTCAGGGAAGACCTTTTTTACAGGCTAAGCGTTACCACTATAAAAGTCCCGCCATTAAGGGATAGAAAATCAGACATCCCTCTCATTGCAGATTATCTCTTAAAGAAGATAGCCTATGAACTGAAAAGCACACCAAAAAGACTGGAGGATCATGCTGTATCGAGCATGATGGACTATAACTGGCCTGGAAATGTAAGGGAGCTGGAAAATATACTGACCCATGCATTTGTAAATACGAGGGGTGATGTAATCCCAGGGGACCTTATAGTACCCCTTCTTGGAAAGAAACCCCAGAGCAGGGAACAAGAGAGCAGGGCTGAAATCAAGGGTGAACTTACCCTTCAGGAGATTGAAAGGAGCTATATCCTCAGGATATTGGAGAGTACACACTGGCATCTCGGGAAGGCTTGTGAGATCCTCGGCATCTCAAGACCTACACTCAGACAGAAGATAAGGGAATACGGTATTGCAGATATAAGCAAAAATAGACTATAGACTTTTTTAATTCCAATAACCATCCCACCTTAACCGGGGATATGCCCCAGAGTAACTACTGGCATTCAATTTGCAAAAAAATCTATTGTGAGAGATAGAAATACCAAGACCCTCGATGAGATAAAAAGAGAGCATATCCTAAAGGTCCTTGATGCATCGGGCTGGGATTTTAATAAAGCCAGTTCTATATTAAATGTGTCTGTCTCTTATCTCAAAAAAGAGCTAAGGAGCCTAAAAGAGACAAAAAATCTTGGGAAAAGCAAAAAGACAATCACAAAGAAACAGCATGGCACAGATTGAAAAAAAGTTTCAATTTTTAAAAGAGAGATTCAATGACTGAAAATAACGTTCTATGATTGTAAACAAAAGCATACAGTATTTGCTTGTTATTTCTTGATGGATGAGTTGGCACAATAATTGCTTAATCAAAGTAATAAAATTTGCTTGATTCTATTTCAAGCATAAAAAAGGGGGGTATTATGAAGAGGTTAGTCTATTTTTTTCTATGTCTATTTTTTGTCCTGATTACCATACCAGGTCCTGTTCTGTCTGCTGAAAAGCCAATTGTCATAGGAGCACCACTTGCAACTGCATTCCTGTACGGCTGGGATGCAGAAAGGGGTATAAAGCTTGCTGTAGAAGAGATAAATGCAAAAGGCGGGGTTAATGTGGCTGGCGCAAAGAGGCCTTTTAAGGTAGAGGTCATCGATACAAGGGACCTGGAACCAGGGGTGCCTGTAAGTGAGGCCCTCCTGGCAGTAGAAAAACTCATCCTTGAAAAGAAGGCAGATTTTATTGTAGGTGGACCCGTGCGTTCTGAGGCAGCCCTTGCAGCAATGGACCTCCTGTCAAAGCATAAGAAGGTTAGCATAGTTACTACTGGAACGCTTACACCTCTCTATAATAAAAGGGTTGCAGATAATTATAATAAATACAAATACTGCTTCAGAAACTCCAACAGCTCCCTTAATATGATGAACGAGTTTATCACGTTTTTAGAGGATATGAAAAAGTCTTATGGTTTTAATAAGGCATATATAATGGTGCAGGATGTGGAGCATGCCCGTAAGGGCGGGGAATTTATGAAAAAGGGGCTTACTGATAAGGGATGGCAGGTAATAGACATGAAGATATACCCAACGGGAAACACAGACTATTCCCTTGGCTTAACCGATGCAAAAAACAAAGGTGCACAGATACTTTTCATATGGATGGATATGCCTGAGAGTGCGGTTTTGCTTAAACAGTGGAGTGATATGAAGATCAAGGCTATCCCGGTGGGCTTTGTCTGTGCTGCTGAGCAGCCCGGTTTCTGGAAGGCAACAGGCGGGAAGGGTGAATATCTTATTGTCAATCTATGTAACGGCGGCAATGCACCTGCAAAGATAACACCCTGGACAATGAAGTTTGTAGAGGCATATAAAAAGAGGTGGGGTCTTGAACCTGAAGGCTACGGCACATCTTCGAGCTATATGGCAGTGTATCAATTAAAAGATGCCATAGAGAGGGCAGGGAGTATAGACCCTGAAAAAGTAATCAAGGCACTTGAAACACAGGATTTGATGGGTGTATACGGGAGGATGAGGTTTGATAAATCCCATCAGATTATACCCTCCTATGACCCCAAAGAAGGGGCAGTAACATGTATATTCCAGTGGCAGGCAGGCAAGAGGGTCCAGGTCTTCCCTCCTAAGGTAGCTGAAGGCAAAGCCATGCTTCCGCCATGGATGAAATAATATAAGGGGGCACCGTGGAAATAATAGTTTATGGCATTATAAACAGTATAACCCTCTCCCTCATATCACTGGGTTTTACCTTGGTATACAGCATAAGCAGGTTGCCTAATTTTGCCCACGGTGCCCTGTATATAACTACAGGGTATATTGCATGGCTATTTATGAACAAGTTTGAGGGTTTTCCATATCCTTTTGCCATATTTATAGCCATTGCCATAACATGTATCATAGGCGCATTGATATACCGCTTTATCCTCATAAGGATAAGGGGTATGGAGATATCAGAGATTATAGCCACATATGCCATAGGCCTTGCAATCCTTGAGGGGTTAAGGTGGGGGGGTCTGAGGGGTATGACATTCACGCTCCCGACATTCTCTGCCGGCTCTGTTAACATCCTGGGGACAAACATAGACCATCAGAGGCTCATTGTAGTCGGTGTTGGTATATGCACTTTTATACTGCTATATCTTTTTACCCACTTTAACAAGATCGGTCTTGCCTTAAGGGGTATAGCCCAGGACGAGAGGGCTGCTATGATGTTGGGTATCGACTCTGATACCACAGCTATCATATCCCTTGCCATAGGTTCCGGGCTCGCCGGGTTTGCTGCGGTTGTCCTTTTACCCCTTGGGAATATCATTGTTGAGGCAGGATATAACGTCCTTATCTTTGCCATAGCTGTATGTGTAATAGGGGGGTTGGGTAGCTGGGGAGGTACCATACTCGCCTCATTTATAATCGGCTTTGCCCAGATACTGACAGAGGCATTTTTGTCATCCCATTATCAGATGGTTGTTGCCCTCCTGGCTATAATTATTACACTTCTCATCAAGCCTTCAGGGATATTCGGAAAACAGAAAGAACTGGAAGAGAGGGTATAGACAATGGAGATGATGCGCAAAGAAAGGATTGACAGGGGTATAAAGGTCAGGACAGAGGGTATCTATGCCATCTCCTCGTACAGGGAGATACTGTATCTTATGGGGCCCAGGTTGCTCCTTATAGTGGGCGTCCTTGTCTTGCCTTTATTCCTCGAGCTCGCACCATACTGGAAAAGGGTTGTGAATATTATGTTCGTCTATTCCCTCCTTGCCCTTGCCTTTGACTTCCTTGCCAACTATGTGGGTCTTGTTTGCCTCGGCGGTGCATTTTTTGTGGGTGTAGGAGGCTATCTATCGGCAATATTTAATGTCTATCTCCATCTGCCCATATATCTATCCATACCCCTTGCCACCATTTTAGGGGCATTTTTCTGCACCTTGACAGTGATGCCGTGCCTGCCTCTAAGAGGTGTATATTTTGCCATTGTAACACTCATGTATCCCCTCCTTGCCACCCGTGTTATAGAGGCACTCAATATCCTCGGTGGCACCAACGGTATAACAGGCGTAGACAGTTTTCCCCATGAATATGTGGAGCATTATGCAATAATAGTATTTATGCTATTGTTTCTCTTTGGTATGAGGAGGTTTGTTAATCAGGATATAGGGCTTGTCATAAGGGGCGTGAAAGACAATGACCAGGCAGTCAGGGCATCAGGCATAAGCGTAACATATATGAAGACCCTTGCTGTATTCATTGCATCCTTTATGTGCTGTTTCGGAGGTGCATATATTGCACACCTTTATATGTGGGCAGGTTTATCCTTATTTGCCCTTGATTTCTCCATAATACCCATTGCCTCTGTTGTTATTGGAGGCGGCGGCACCCTTGTTGGGGCAGTCATAGGTAGTTTTATACTTGTGCCCCTTTCGGAGTTTTTAAGGTTCTTCGGGACATTCAGGATTGTTATTTACTGTGCTGCCCTCACGGGATTTATTGTATTGAAGAGCGAGGGCCTCATGGTCTATCTCCAGCGAAAGTATCATCAGTTTGAAAGATGGGTAAGGGTATGAAGGATAACATTATTATATCTATTAAAGGGATTACCAAGTCTTTCGGGGGGTTAAAGGCCCTGATGGATGTGAGTTTTGATGTCTATGAGGGTGAGATATACGGTATTATAGGGCCTAATGGCTCAGGAAAGACAACGCTTATCAACTGCATCACAGGGTTTATAAGGCCTGATTCAGGTCATGTATCCTTTAGAGGACATGATATAACCCATATGCCACCGCACAGGATAGCCCACATGGGTATTACAAGGACATTCCAGATAATGAGGCCCTATTATTCCTTGCCAGCATTTAAAAACCTCATTGTGCCCCTTTGGTCACCCAGGGCAAGGAAGACAGGGGGGTGGCGAGGCGGGGGCAAACACGGTGACAGGGATACAGTGGCAGTAGATATACTGGAAGAGATAGGTTTTGAGAGGGACTCCAGGGTACCCTATAAACTCGCATCCACGCTGCCGACAGGATACCAGAAGAGGTTGGAGCTTGCCCGCTGCATTGCCTTGAGACCAGAGATTATCTTCTGCGATGAGGTCTTTTCTGGACTCAGCATGAGTGAGATTGCAAGCATGCTCCCCCTTATAGAGAAGCTTAAGATGGACGGTATAACACTTATAATGGTAGAGCACCGTTTAAGGGAACTATTCAGGGTGGCAGACAGGGTCATGGCGCTGAATTTTGGTGAAAAGATTGCCGAGGGTTACTACAGTGAGGTCATAGAGGACAAAAGGGTCAAAGAGGCCTATTTAGGGAGCGAAGAGGTGTAATGCCATGTTCGAAGCTCGGGAGATGATGGTTTTTTATGAAAACATGCTTGCATTAAACAATGTGAGTCTACAGTGTGAAGAAGGTAAGATTATAGGGATTTTTGGTTCCAACAGTGCAGGCAAGAGCACCCTCATGTATACCCTGTCAGGCATCATCCTTGATATAAAGAAAAAAGAGGAGATGAAGGGTGGAGAGCGTATTACTGTGTTTGGCAGTATCTTTCTTGATGGCGAGAACATGACAGAACTAAAGCCCCATAAAAGGGCAAAAAAAGGCATTATACTGTGTCCTGAGAGGAGGAGGATATTCCCTGAAAGCTCTGTCCTTGAAAACCTGAAGATAGGGGCATACCTCTCAACAAGGAGACAGACAAAAGAGAACATAGATTATGTGTTGAATCTGTTTCCCAGGTTAAAGGACCACCTAAACAGACAGGGTGGTTTTTTAAGTGGAGGGGAGCAGCAGATGCTTGCCATTGGTAGGGCCCTTATGGCAAATCCAAAGATACTGCTCCTTGATGAACCACTCCTTGGTCTTAGTCCTGCATATCAGAAGATAGTAATAGATGGCACAAAGGAGATAAGGGATACAAAGGGCATAAGCATTATCATAACTGAGCAGTATGCAAGACCTGTCCTCCCTATCATTGATTACGGGTATATAATGGAAAACGGCTCCAGTGTCTTATCCGGGACAAAAGAGGAATTGATGGATAATCCAGACGTGAAGTCAGCATACTTTGGTGTATAAGAGGTCTAAATATGAGAGAATTTGAGAACGAATATACATTTACCCGTTTTGAAGAGATGGCAGCTAAATACTCTGACCATACTGCACTGGTATACCTCGGGGAACGATTTACCTATGGAAGGCTGTCCACATACATTGATAAGTTTGCATATGGGCTTATGAATATGGTGGGCATAAAAAAACAGGATAAGGTCCTTTTGTATATACCCAACTGCCCCCAGTGGATTATTGCCAATTTTGCCATCAATAAGATAGGTGCTGTTTTGGTGCCTGTATCTCCCATATATACTGCCTATGAGATAGCTTATATGGTTAGGGATGCAGATGTTAAGGCCATTATATGTCTTGATACAAACTTCGGTTATGTAAAGGAGGTAATGAAGGAGACAGGTCTTGAAAAGGTCATAGTGACAAACCTCGTTGACCTTTTGCCACCATGGAAAAAATTCATCGGGTATATGTTTGATAAGATACCAAGAGGGGTTGTTGAAAAAAGTGATAAGGTAATCCCTTTCAATCACATACTCTACAAAAGCATTTTAAAACCTCCTCGGGTAGACATAGACCCCTATAATGACCTCGCATATATCATGTATACAGGAGGAACAACAGGTTTTCCCAAGGGAGTCCCTGGAAACCATGCAGGAGAGGTTTCGTATATAAGGGATATCATGGACGATGTTATAAGAGACCATGTAGATGAGGGTAATGATAGCGTTTTGATGATAAACCCCCTCTTCCATATAATGGCAAAGGGTTTTGCAATAGCCTTTGGTTTCAATTTCGGAAATAAAGTGGTATTGATGCCCACGCCTGAGGTGGATGCAGTCCTCTCTGCCATAGAGAGGTATAAGATAAGGTGGATGCTTGGAGTCCCTGCACTATACAGGATGATCCTCGAAAACGACAGACTTGACCAGTATAACCTCAGCTCCCTGAGATACTGTTACTGTGGTGGAGATGCACTGCCTGTAGAGGTATTCAAGAGCTGGAAAGAGCGTTATCATATACCCTTATATCAGGTCTATGGCTCCACAGAGATAGGCCATGTAACATACAGCCTCCTTGACCGTGAGCCAGGGCCAAAGACAATAGGAACACCTTTGAAGACAAGGAAGTGCATTGTAGCGGATCAAGAGACCCTTCAACCACTCCCCCAGGGTGAAGTCGGTGAGCTCCTCATCACTTCACCCTATACCATAAAACAGTACTGGAAAAAGCCCGAGGAGACAGAGCGCTCTTTTGTAAACATTGACGGTGCTGTGTATTATCGTATGGGTGACTTTGTCTCTATGACAGAGGATGGACAGCTTCAGTTCATGGAGAGGACAGCAGATGTCATAAAGTATAAGGCCTACAGGGTCTCTGCATCAGAGGTGGAGGCAGCCCTTCAGGACCACCCAACAGTGATAGGCGCATGTGTGGTTGGTATACCCGACCCTAAGGTGGGGGAGCGTATAAAGGCCATTGTTGTCCTTAAGGAGGATGCCAAAGGTGTTGGAAGCACAGAGCTTATAAGGTGGTGCAGGGATAGACTTGCACCATATAAGGTCCCCCAATATATAGAGTTCAGGGACATGCTGCCCAAATCAAAGGTGGGAAAACTCCTCAGGCGTGAGATAAGGGACGAGGAAAAGAGGAAGCTGGAAAAGGAAAAGAAAAAGAGATAGGGCTTTAATGGATATCCCGTGGCATGCTGCGGGTTGTTTTTTGAAGTTCCTTATGAATACCACTTTTTATCAATAAGGGCCTCACAGATATACACCAGAACATGAGACCTTTTAAGGGTTTCTTATCATCTCAATACAAAATCACTATGGCAGGACAAATTGATTTTACAAACACGGACAAAGTGTTTTAATATAGTGCATAAAAGCCCTGTATCCATTCATAATTGTTTAGATTAATGGGGTTGCAGATAAGGCATAGGCTATGGATGACATAGACAGGAAGATACTGAATATGATCCAGGAGGGGTTCCCTGTTGATAGAAGGCCCTTTAGGATTATCGGTGAGATGGTGGGGCTCAATGAAGAAATGGTCCTCAACAGGATAAAGGCCCTTAAGGAAAAAGGAGTCATAAGGCGTATAGGGCCCATACTGGAGAGAAAAAGGCTGGGCTATGAGAGTGTATTGTGCGGGCTCCATGTAGAGGAAGATAAGATTGTGGAGATAGCAAAGGCCATTAACAGGCATAGCGGGGTTACCCACAACTATGAGAGGGATGGGGAGCTAAACCTATGGTTTACCATAACCGCTAAGACAAAAAAGGAGATAGACACATTTCTTGCAGATGTGGAGAGGAGATTTTCCATCAGGATATACAGGTTTCCAGAAAAAAGGATGTTTAAGATAAAGACATATTTCCCGGTGTAATATAGAGATAAAAATGGACAACGGACGATTAAACACCAGACTACAGGCAGATATTCCTTCAGGACAAGAGAGGATATTCCTGATAGATGGCCACTCATATCTCTACAGGGCATTTTATGCCACGCCTCACCTGTCCAACTCAAAGGGTCTTCCAACAAATGCAATATACGCATTCCTGGGGATGTTAAGGAGGCTTATAAAGACCCAAAACCCTGATGTCCTTGCCATAGCCTTTGACTCCAGGGTGCCTTCTTTCAGGGAGGAGATATTCAAAGAGTATAAGTCCCAGAGGCCAGCCATGCCGGATAATTTATCTATCCAGATACCATATGTAAAAAGGATTGTCCAGGCCATGGGATTCCCTATCCTTGAGCAGGATGGATATGAGGCAGATGACATTATAGGCACCCTTGTAAAGAGACTACAGGATAGACCGGCATTAATCTACATTGTCACAAGCGATAAGGACATGATGCAGCTCATCTCAGACAGGGTATATATATTCGATACAATGAAAAACATCCTTATTGGTGCCAAAGAGGTAGAGGGGCGTTTCGGCGTTAATCCATCCCTTATTGTTGACTTTCTGGCCCTCTGTGGCGATTCATCGGATAATATACCAGGGGTGGCAGGGATAGGGGAGAAGACAGCAAGGCAGCTCATCCAGGAGTTCGGCCCTATTGAGGATATATACAAGAACATAGAGAAAATAAAAAAGCCCTCTATCAGAGAGAAGCTTATTTTGGGGAGAGACAATGCCTATATGAGCAAGGCCCTTGCCACTATAAAGATGGACTGTCCCATTGAAATAGGTGAGGGCCAGATAAAGGCAGGGAAAGAAGACACCGATGGATTGAGGGATATTTACAGGGAATTGGAGTTCACATCCTTTTATAATGAGCTTAAGAGAGACCCATCCCATGACATAAAAGATAAAGCTGTATGCCTTAGCGAATTGGATAAAAAGGTCATAGGCCTGACCATAGAATACAGGGGGAGGATGCCTGTAGATATGGACATAGAGAGGTTTTATGCCTCTGATGGTATGGGTGTATATTCCTCATCCTCAAGGGACGAGCTTTACAGTATCTTAGATTCTTCAGAAGAGATAGTCATCCATAACTTAAAGCCTTTTTTAGGTTACCTCATCTCTTCAGGCAAGCCTGAAGGGGCTCCTAAATATCCCATATGGAGATTTTTTGACACCATGCTCGCCGCATATCTAATAAATCCATTGAGAAAGGACTATAATCTGGCCACAATATCCGGTGAATACTTAGGCCATGGCCGCACTACTGTATCCTGTCTCCCTGATCTAAAAGAGACAATGAAGAGGAATATGGAGGAATTAGGCCTTATTGACCTATTTTACAACATAGAGATGCCCCTTGTTGAGGTCTTGGCGGAGATGGAGTTCTACGGTGTAAGGGTGGACAGGAGGATGCTCAATGAGTTATCCAGGGCATTAGACGGTCGTATCAATGCCATTGTAAAAGATATATACAGCCTCTCCGGTGAGCCGTTCAATATAAACTCACCCCAGCAGCTGTCAAAAATCCTTTTTGATGTCCTGAAACTCCCTCCCCAGAAAAAGACAAAGACTGGATATTCAACAGATATAGAGGTCCTTGAGGTCTTATCTGCCCTCCATCCCATACCATCTAAAATCCTTGAATACAGGACACTAAGCAAGCTTAAAAGCACTTATATAGATGTCCTGCCATCACTTATAAACCCTTCCACAGGGAGGATCCATGCATCTTTTAATCAGATGGTGGTGGCAACAGGGAGGCTAAGCAGTAGCGACCCCAATCTCCAGAATATACCCATACGGGGGGAAGAGGGAAAGAGGATAAGAGAGGCCTTTGTCCCTGCAGATGGTTTCGTCCTCCTCTCATCAGATTACTCCCAGATAGAATTAAGGGTCCTTGCCCACATATCTAAAGACCCCATGCTCATTGAGACATTCCTTAGGGATGAGGATATACACACAAAGGTGGCTGTGGAGGTCTTTGGTGTTGCCCCTGAGTCTGTGACCCCTGAGATGAGAAGGACAGCAAAGGTGATAAATTTTGGCATAATCTATGGTATGAGCGGATATGGTCTCTCAAAGGAGCTTGGCATACCCCCAAGGGAGGCCCAGGACTATATAGATGCCTATTTTGCACGATATAGATATGTCAGGGAGTATATGGAGGGGGTGGTAGATGAGGCAAGGAAAAACGGCTTTGTAAGGACCCTGTTTGGCAGGATAAGGTATATACCGGAACTCAATAACCCTGATACGAATATAAGGCAGCTTGGTGAGAGGGCTGCCATGAATACACCTATCCAGGGCACGGCAGCAGATATAATAAAGATAGCAATGGTAAAGATCTCAAAGAGGATTAAGGAAGAGGATCTCTCTTCAAGGCTTATCATGCAGATCCATGATGAACTGGTCCTTGAGGTAAAAGAGGATGAGTCAGATATAATGGAGCAGATTGTGAGACATGAGATGGAGACAGCTACAGAACTTTTAGTCCCCCTTAAGGTCTCGCTGGGGATGGGCAAGAATTGGGCCTTGGCTCACGGGTAGGTATATTCATAAGGACTGCCTGCAGCTCTGCGCATACAATAAAGACAAAGACAGAGAAGTATATCCAGAATAGGAAGGCCACAAAGATGCCGTATGTACCGAGAAGGGCAGTAAACCTCATAACATGGAGAATATAGTATTTAAAGAGAAATTTTCCCAGATGCCACAATATAGTGCCTATCAGTGTAGATAAGATGAGGATACTCTTTTTCTTTTTCGGCGTGAGGAAAAAATAAAGAAGAGAAAGGATAAAGAAGGTAACAGACATATCTATGAGGGAGAATAGATAGATAAAATATGTCTTTGCCAGGGCATGGGGGATTATCTTGGTTACCTTCGATTGTATAATCAGGGAAAATATAAAGCTGAAGAACATGATGGTCTGGCCTATGGAAAACACTATGGTAAGAAGTAGCTCCTTACCCTTTCCTTTTAGAAAACCTTCTGGACCCCTGCCGAATATAATGAGGAATGCTGGTCTCATGACAGAAAAGAGCTTCATGGTAAACAGAAAGAGGAATATCATGCCCAAGGGGCCTGAGAGCCTCTTGGAGATGGATATGATGTTTAATTCCCTGATTACCCTCTTCACTATTATGGTGTTGTATGGGTCAGGGACTATGTTTTTTATAAACCTTTCAATCTGGATAGAGGGCTGGCTTATATCTATAACAAAACCGAGGATGTATATAGATAGAAGGGTGAAGGGGATAAAGGTAAGGAGTATGTAGAAGGATATGGAGGAGACAATGATGTTTGCATTGTCCCTCTGATACTTCTTAAAAAGCCTCTTTATAATATCAATAAGGCCAGTAAATCTCTGCCCTGCCATCTTTCGAGTATCTGGAGACTAAAGACTACAGACTAAATTGTCAACAGGGATGTGCCCCAGAGTAAGAGACCTTTTAACCCCTTACGGCATAAATTTCCTGAATATATCCCTTGCTATGACAATCCTCTGTATCTGATTTGTCCCTTCGTATATCTGGGTTGCCTTGGCATCCCTCATCATCCTCTCAACAGGATATTCTTTTGTATACCCATAGCCGCCCAGTATCTGTACGGCATCTGTTGTGACCTTCATGGCCACATCTGCAGAGTAGACCTTTGCCATGGCAGACATCTTATCAACACCAATGGCACTCATCTTGTCTCTTTCATAGACCTTCATATCAAGGAGGTGTGCTGCATCGTAAACAAGTGCCCTTGCTGCCTCAACGCCTGTTGCCATATCTGCCACCATAAACTGGATACCCTCAAAATCAGCAAGTTTCTGTCCAAACTGGACCCTCTTCCATGCGTACTCAACAGCAAAGTCCAGTGCACCCTGGGCTATACCAACTGCCTGTGCCCCAACAGCAGGTCTTGAGAGATTAAGGGTAGACATGGCAATATCCCAGCCATCACCCTCTTTACCCAGAAGATTTTCCTTTGTTAGCCTCACATTATCAAATATAATTTCAGTAATGTCAGAGCCCCTCATGCCCATCTTGTCCTCGCTCTTTCCTATTATTACACCTGGGTAGTCCCTTTCCACATAGAAGGCAGATATACCATTTGTCCTTAGTTTAGGATTTGTATTGGCAAAGACAGAATAGAACTGGGCGTTTGCACCGTTTGTTATCATGGATTTCTTGCCGTTGAGATAGTAATATTCACCATCCTTTATAGCCATGGTCCTCATGTGGGATGCATCAGAGCCTGCATCGGGCTCGGTGAGGGCAAATGCAAATAGATAAAGCTTATCCGGCTCTGTAATCTTATTGTAGATATATTCCTTCTGTTCCTCATTGGCAGCCACCATTACAGGCATAAGACCCACATTGTGGGCAAGGGGTATTAGGGAGGATGCACCTGATACCTTTGCAAGCTCTTCTATTACAAGACAGAGTGAGGTTATATCACCGTCTAACCCGCCAAACCTCTCGGGCAACATAAGATAGAGAAAACCGTGTTTTTTATATATATCCACAAGGTCCCAGGGGAATGCGCCTGTGGCATCTATCTCCTTTGCCCGGGGCGCAACCCTTTCTTTTGCTAATTTCTCTGCTATCATACGAATCATGCTGTGTTTTTCAGAAAGATTTAACATCCCAGTGCCTCCTTTTTATTGACAAATTCCCTCTCTTTTAACATAATTTTTCCATAAATTAAATAAAAAAGGAGAGACGACATGTCGAGGGTATACTTTACTGATCTTAGGACAAACCCTAAAAGGAGCCTCCTTGATAAGGTTGAGGACCTATTAGACAGGATAAAGACAAAAGAAAGGATTAAAAAGACAGACCTTGTGGCTGTAAAGTTACACTTTGGAGAAAAGGGTAATACAGCATATCTGAGACCTGTCTTTGTCAGGACTATAGTTGATTATATAAAAAAAATAGGGGGTAGGCCCTTTCTGACAGATACAAATACACTGTATTCAGGCTCCCGTAGCGATGCAATAAACCATATGAATACTGCCATATACAATGGCTTTGATTATGCATCCATAGGATGCCCTATTGTCATAGCAGATGGTTTAAGGGGAGCCAACGGGATAAAGGTCAAGGTAGACGGAGAGGTCCTCAGAGAGGTAAGTATTGCATCTGATATAGTCAATGCAGACTGCCTTGTGGTTGTCACCCATTTTAAGGCCCATGAGCTCTCAGGGTTTGGCGGTGCCCTAAAAAATCTTGGGATGGGTTGTTCATCAAGGGAGGGTAAGCTCATACAGCACAGCACTGTAGCCCCTAAGATAAATGCAGAAAACTGTAAGGGATGCGGTCTGTGCACAAATTATTGCTCTGTAAGTGCCATATCCGTTATGGAAAAAAAGGCATTTATCGACCCTGAAAGGTGTATAGGTTGCGGTGAGTGCATAATCATATGCCCTTTTAAGGCCATTGAGATCCAGTGGAACGAATCCCCGGATATGTTTCAGAAAAAGATGGTGGAATATGCAGCAGGGGCATTAAAGGGAAAGGGAAAAAAGGCAATATTTATAAGCTTCCTCATGCAGATAAGCCCTGCCTGCGACTGCTATCCCAATAATGATGCCCCCATTGTCCGTGATATTGGCATTCTTGCATCCATTGACCCTGTATCTATCGATGCTGCGGCCTGCGACCTTGTAAATAATGAGGAATCTTTACCGAATACGGCAATAAAGAACGTGCTTAAAAAGGGTGAGGATAAATGGCGGGCACTGTATCCATCCATAGAATGGAGGACGCAGCTCGAACACGCAGAAAAAATGGGGCTTGGTGAGAGGATGTATAATTTAATAAAAGTGTGATCAAAACCACTTTTTTAACTTGAAATAAAGTATCATAGAAACACCTACTATACCCATAGCTATTAGTGCAATAGGGTAGCCAAAGGGATGCTCAAGCTCTGGCATATACTTAAAGTTCATGCCATATACCCCTGCCATGAACGTAAGTGGCATGAATATGGTAGCTATTATTGTCAGTACCTTCATTATATTATTCATTTTTATACTGACGCTGGAGAGGTAGACATCGAGAAGGCCTGTGAGCATGTCCCTTATCATTTCTATATGCTCTATTATCCTTATAGTATGGTCATATACATCTCTCAGGTAGAGTATGGTAGTCTTTTTTATCAAGGTTGTCTCCTCTTTTTCAAGGTTGTAAACCACATCCCGTAAAGGCCAGATTGACTTCCTTAAAAAGAGGGTCTCCCTTTTAAGTTTGTGTATTTTATCAAGAGATGATGGCCCCGGGTCTGAAACCACCTCATTCTCAATGACACTTATCTCATCCCCTGTCTGTTCCAGGATTGTGAAATAGCTGTCCACAATGGCATCAATAAGGGAATATGCAATATAATCGGCGCTTATATTTTTAAGGTAGCAGTCTTTACTTTTGAGGCGCTCTTTTATAGGTTTAAAAAGATTCGATTCCTTTTCCTGAAAAGAGATAAGGTAATCTTCTCCCAGAATTAGACTTATCTGCTCCGATACAATCTCTTTTTTTGCATTATATGACAGCACCTTCATTACAATAAATATATATTCCCCATAGAAATCAATCTTGGTGCGCTGTTCTGTATTCATAATATCCTCAAGGACCAATGGATGCAGTTCAAATATAGTCCCTATGTCGTTTATTGTATCGGCCTTATCTATTCCGCATATATCTATCCATGTGACAGCAGGCATCTCCTTGAGGGGTATGTATTCCCTTATATTTTTAATCTTTTTTTCATGAATCGCTGACCCGTCATATTGAAGGATTGATATCTCAGCTTTTTCTGTTTTTTGCTCACCTATATGGATTAGGCTGCCAGGCGGTAGCCCTGCTTTCTTTGAGATTTTTTTTAGGCTTATCCTCTTCATATCTGCCCTGCCTTGCATTTATTATAGCTCATGCTATCTTACCCATGGCAGTTTTATGGATTAAAAAGGCAAAGAGGTATGATACCACTAAGGATATTATAGTCCCTAACCACAGGCCAAAGGGGATAAATACAAATCTTGCCGTAATGCCATAAACAACAACACTGATTGCCCCTATCATGGATGACTTCATGACTGCCGATGAAAAAGAAGGGCCATGGGAAAAGTATGTTATAAGCAGTGTCCCTAAAAACATGGCGGGAAACATGGTAAACAGGCCACCTATCAATGGCCCACCTATCTTTGTTAAAAAGACTGTAAGGGCTATTATAAAACCACTGATAACACCCCTGACGAGGAACATGGAAAATGTAAAAGATATGTCCTTACCCATTTCTGATTTTATTTTCAGTTTTTTTTCAACTATATAGTATGAAATGGAAAAAAGCAAAATATATGTGAAGATAGAGATCTTAAAATCGTTTATGCCAAAAAAAACAAGCACAAAAGACAATAAAAACCAAACAAGGATTGCGCCTGCCAGGGCAAGCCAGAAGTTATATCGGACAAGGAGTATGTATACCACTAAAAAAAGTGAGTTTATCCCACCTACAAATGGCACTATCTCTGTAGCCTCTACAGCAACCCTTACTGACTGGGTCCAGGCAATAAAAAAAAGGCCAAAAAGGATCGTTGAAGGCAGACCTGTTACGATGCCCCCTATCTTTGTCCCATATCGCTCAGCAAGGACAGTGCTCCCTGTAACCCATACACTACCTATGATAAAAGAAAGAAACAGCTTTATAAGAAAGACCTTGTCCATAGATATAAAGGCCTCTTTCAAAGGTCTCTTATCATGCTGACATAGCCATCTACCATATTCAGTTTTCCCTGTCCTCTATTTTTTACCTATCCATTTTCTCTTTGTTTTTTAAGATACTGGTAAAGGTAGCACTTTATCTTGCCGTTGTATATCTTTCTATTTCTATCTGCCTGCCTGCCGAACAGACGTTGAAAATCCGGGTGCGGAGACAAGACAAACAGAGACCAGTTTTCAAGTCTTGAATAAAGAGCGCCCAATCTTTTGTATATCTCCTCTATTTGTTTAATATCGCCCATGCGCTCACCATAAGGGGGGTTGCATATTATATATCCTGAATCTTTTTTTGATTGGAATGAATGAAAATCCAGCCTCTGAAATGATATAAAATCTGAAACACCTGCCCTTAAAGCATTCTGTCTTGCTGTCTTAAGAACCCTTTCATCAATATCAGATGCCAGTATCCTGAAGTTATTGTTGTTAATCTTTGATTGTGCATCCTCTCTGGCCTCTTTCCAGATTTTTCTGTTAATCTGCCACCACCTTTCAGATACAAATGATCTTTTAAGCCCTGGGGCCATATTTTTACCTATGAGGGCAGCCTCAATGGGGATGGTCCCTGAGCCACAGAAGGGGTCTGACAAAACATGGGCAGGCGACCACCTGCTCAGCATCACAATGCCGGCAGCAAGGGTCTCCCTTAAAGGTGCCTCGCCCTTATCCTGCCTGTAGCCCCTCTTGTGGAGCCCAGGGCCTGAGGTATCAATATTTATGGTTGCCATATCCTTATATAAGGCCACCTCAATCTTGTATAGAGGACCTGTCTCAGGAAAGATAGAACTATGATACCTTCTTTTCATGGCCTCAACTATTGCCTTTTTCGCAACAGACTGGCAGTCCTTTATACTGAATAGCCTTGAGCGGACTGACTTTCCTGTTACATGCATAATGCTGTCATGGGGGAGTATATCCCCCCAGTCTATGGACAAAATACCCTGAAAGAGCTCCTCAAAGTCAGTTGCCATGAACTCCTTGACCCGAATTAGTATCCTGTCTGCTGTCCTGAGCCATATGTTGCAACGGACAATAGCCTCTTCATCTCCTGAAAAAATGACTTTACCGTTATCGATTCTTAGCCCATCAAAGCCCAAGGCCTTTAGTTCCTGGGCAGTAATAGATTCCATGCCAAAGGATGTAACAGCACATATGGAATAGATAGCCATTTAAATTTATTCTAACATCTATAAGATAAAACCGCCATCCCATTTCAATGTCATTTGAAAATTTATAGAGGCCTTAATTTTTTTCTTTACAAATACCTTTTTTCAATTTAACATTATCAGATTCAGATAAATCCTTTAATGCTGCAATTGTTTTTTTGTTTAAGAGGTTATAATTGTCTAAAAAGACCTGTAAGAATATACTCAAGAAGACCCTTCAATCCATAACCATAATGGTTATCCCCCACAACAGCAAAAAACCTATCAATATAAAGATGCCCTATCTTACAGTTATCTTGTTGATATTCCTTTTGGGTGCAGGGACATCATATATCTTTACGAGGACTGTTGATTATCTGGAGTATGGGAGACTCAAGAAGAGACTCCATGCCTATAATCAGGAGTTTAAGGATCTGGAGGGCACCATCAATAAACTCAAGGACAGCGAGGCTGAGCTCAAAAGACTGCTGGCCTTTAAATCCAAGGAAGAGATAATAGAGAACTTTAACTATAATAATGATGGTGATGTAGACTTTATTGATTTAAAGAAGCAGATTGCCAGATCCATGGAATCCTTAGAGGGTATAAAAAAATACCTGGCCAGTCAAAAGGATGTCTACAGGTCTACGCCAAAAGGTCTCCCTGTATCAGGCAACGTTACATCCCAATTTGGGATGAGGATACACCCCATAGACGGAAAAGAGCATATGCATAACGGCATAGATGTCACTGCCAAGCCAGGTGTACCCATAAAGGCCACTGCCGATGGTTTTGTATCTTTTTCTGGCTGGTATGGGGCGTATGGTAATGTGGTGGTTATAGAGCATGGGCTTGGTTTTTCAACACTCTACTCCCATAATTCAAAAAATGTTGTTACAGTGGGACAGAAGGTAAAAAGGGGTGATACAATAGCCTATGTGGGGTCAACAGGAAATGCCCAGGCCCCCCATGTTCACTACAGTGTTTTCAAAGATGGCAAACCATTAAACCCAATGAAGATCTTTAGAGGGGAAAGATAGTGTTCCGTAAAAGAGAAAAAGACAGGATGGCATCATTTATAGGTCCTGGTTCAGTGTTCAAGGGAGATATATCTGTCAAGGGGATGTTGAGGATTGATGGTGTCCTGGAGGGCAATATCGAGGCAGATTCCCTTGTCTTGGGGGAGAAAGGTGAAATAAAAGGGGATGTATCTGTAAAGGTTGCAAACATAGGAGGAGAGGTCCATGGGAATATAAGGGCTGAAGAGTATGTTGAGATCGATGCCAAGGCCCTCGTAAATGGAGATATACATACTGGGAAGATATCCATCATAGAGGGCGGGGTATATAATGGAAGGATAACAATGGAGAAGGCTGCCTCAAAGGTAGTTGAACTCCAGTCAAAGGAAAATTGAGGATAAAAATTAAAAAAACAAAATTTTGATAATAAAAAAATTGAAAAAAATTTTTTTTTATGATACAAACACTATGTGAAATAATTCTTTTGTAAAAATGGGGTTAAAAAAATGATAGATTTCAATTATACCCTCTTGATTCAGTTTGTAAATCTCCTGATTTTATTAATTCTTCTAAATATCTTTTTATTCAAGCCTGTCTTAAGGGTCATGAACAAAAGAGATGGTGCTATTGGGGGAGCCCTTGACAGGGCAAAATCCCTGAAGAAAGATGTAGAAGACTTGGAAAGGCAATACGATGAAAAGAGCATGGAGCAGAAAAGACCTTTATTGCAGCTAAAGGACTCTACAATAGCAGAGGCCCATACAACATCCATGCGCATAATAGAAAAGGCAAGGGAAGAGCTGGCTGAAGAACTCTCCAGACTTAAGGTTGAGATAGAAAAAGAGCAGAAACAGGTTTTTGACTCCCTAAAGATGGAGGTAGAGAGGCTTTCATCTGAGGCAGCAGAGAAAATAATGAAAAGGAGCATATAATGTCAGGCGGGCATGAATCCTGGTTAGACTGGGTATTCAAATTTATAAACTTTGCAGTCCTTGTAGGGATACTTGTGAAGTTTGCAGGAAAGCCCCTAAAGGAATATTTTGCAGGTAGACACAAGACAATCAAGCAAAAGGTGGAGGATGCCAATAAGGCATTGGCTGAGGCAGAGGCATTAAAGGCAGAATATGAGAAAAAACTCTCCGGCCTCAGCGACGAGATAGAAAAATTTAAGAAGTCTATCCTGGAAGAGACAGAAAAGGAGAAGAAGAGGATACTCGATGAGGCAAATCAGTTCGCTGCAAGGATAAGAGAGCAGGCGAGACTGACATATGAGCAGGAAAAAAGAGAGATTATGGCCAAGATAAAAGAAGAGATAGCAAGGCTCACCATGGAGAGGACAGAAGGCATTCTTAAAGAGAAATTCAGCAAGGCTGACCATGCAAAGATGGTAGATGAATTTATAGAAAAATTGAGGAGTATGAATTGATAAGCCGTTCCATAGCCAAAAGATATGCAAGAGGTTTATTTGCCGTTGGTGAAAAAGATGGCAAATATAAACAGTATCTTGAAGAACTCAACGCAATCCTGGATTTTTTCACAAAAGAGCAGAGGCTGAGTAGACCCCTTATACTCCCCATACTGGAGATGAGCAAAAGGAAGGATATTCTGGCAGAGGTCCTCAAGGCATTTAAGGTATCTGTCCCCCTTTCCAATATGTTTATGATGCTACTGGAGAGAAACAGGATGGGTTATATAACGGTTATAAGGGATGTCTACAGCGAACTTGTAGATGAAAAAGAGGGAAGGGTGCGCGGGACTGTTTGGTCTGCATATGCCCTTGATGCAGAGACAAAGGGACGCATAGAAGGTGCCCTAAAAGAAAAGCTCAAAAAAGACGTTATACTGGATGCCATAGAGGATAGATCCCTCATAGGCGGTGTAAAGGTATCGCTCAAAGGCACTATAATAGATGGCAGCGTAAAGAGGCAGCTTGAAACACTGAAGGAAAATATTTTGAAGGAGTAAGATATATGGAGATCAAGGCAGACGAGATAAGCAGGATTATCGAACAGAAGATTTCAGGGTTTGAGAGAGAGATAGACCTCAAAGAGACAGGGGTTATAATCTCAATCGGTGATGGTATTGCAAGGATATATGGCCTTGAAAATGCAATGGCAGGGGAGTTGCTCGAGTTTCCATATGGTATTGCCGGTATGGTCCTGAACCTTGAAGAGGATAACATAGGTGCTGTTGTATTCGGTGAGGATTATAAGATAAAAGAGGGCGAGATAGCAAAAAGGACAAACAGGATTGCCCAGGTGCCAGTGGGTGAGGCGCTCATTGGCAGGGTAGTGGATGCCCTCGGTAATCCCATTGACGGTAAAGGCCCAATAGAGGCAAAGGAATACAGAAATATAGAACAGATAGCACCGGGTGTTGTAGTCCGTCAGCCTGTTAAAGAGCCCCTCCAGACCGGTATAAAGGCCATTGATGCCATGATACCTATTGGCCGTGGACAGAGGGAGTTGATAATCGGTGACAGGGGCACAGGAAAGACCGCTATAGCATTAGATACTATAATTAACCAGAAAGGTAGCAATGTCTTCTGTATATATGTAGCTATTGGCCAGAAAAGGTCATCTGTAGCCAGGACAGTTGACCTTCTCACCCAGTACGGGGCAATGGAGTATACAACAGTGGTTGCAGCAACAGCAAGCGATGCAGCACCACTCCAGTATATAGCACCCTTTGCAGGATGCTCAATGGGTGAGTATTTCAGGGATACAGGCAGACACGCCCTTGTGGTCTATGACGACCTCTCAAAACATGCAGTTGCTTACAGACAGTTATCCCTTCTACTGAGAAGACCACCAGGACGTGAGGCATATCCTGGTGACATTTTCTATCTCCATTCAAGACTCCTTGAGCGTGCTTCCAAATGGGATGATGCACACGGAGGTGGCTCACTCACTGCATTACCAATAATTGAGACACAGGCAGGAGACGTCTCTGCATACATCCCCACAAATGTTATATCCATTACTGATGGTCAGATATACCTTGAGCCAGAGCTATTTTATGCTGGTATAAGACCTGCCATCAACGTTGGTATCTCTGTATCAAGGGTTGGTGGTAACGCCCAGATAAAGGCAATGAAACAGGTAGCAGGTAGGTTGAGACTTGAGCTTGCCCAGTACAGAGAGCTTGCTGCATTTGCAAAATTCGGGAGTGACCTTGATAAGGTTACCCAGGCACTCCTTGCAAGGGGTTCAAGGCTAACCGAGATATTGAAACAGGGACAGTATGTCCCCATGCCTGTTGAAAAACAGATTGCACTGCTCTTTGCAAGTGCCAATGGATATATTGATGCATATCCTGAAAGTGCCCTTAAGAAATATGAGAATGACATGCTCAATTACATGGAGGAAAAACATAAAGACCTCCTCAATGAGATAAGGGACAAGAAGGAGATAGACGCATCCATAAGTGATAAACTCCATGCGGCACTCAAGAAGTTCAAAGAAATATTTACATATTAGGGATAATAAATGGCAACCTTAAGGGATATTAAAAGAAAAATAAACAGTATAAATAGCACGCAGACAATTACCAGAACCATGAAGATGGTGTCTGCATCCAAGCTGAGAAGGGCACAGGATGCATACGAAAAGATAAGGGACTATGCCCTGAAGATGGAAAACCTTGTAGGCCGCGTTATAAGCAAGCTGCCTAAGGATGTGCACCCCTTACTCACAGAGCCGGAAGAGGTAAAAAAGGTCCTTATAGTTGCAATAGCATCGGACAGGGGTCTATGTGGTGGCTTTAATGTGAACATAGGCCTTGCCGTAGAAAATTTTGTAAACCAGAACAGAGAAAAATATGAGAGGATAGGGGTATATGTCTTTGGGAGAAAGGCAAAGGACTACCTAAGCAGGAGAAAGGTAGAGATCCTAAAGGAACGTCTTGATATAAAGGTTGCATCTAAAGACCTGGCGGATGAGGTGGCAGCGGAACTGATACAGCTTTACAGAGATGGTGAGTTTGATAAGATATATCTCCTTTATACCCATTTTGAATCTGCTGTAAAATATGTGGTCAAGTTCGAGGAGTTTATACCTATTAAGGCATCGGCAGAGGAATATGAGGGAGATTATCTCTATGAACCGGACAGGGACAAGATAGTAGAGGCTATAATCCCAAAATTTATAAGCACAAAGATATATTATGCACTTGTAGACTCGCAGACATCAGAACATGCTGCGAGGATGAGCGCCATGGAGAATGCAACAAAGAACTGCACAGAGATGGTAAGCTACCTGACCCTTGTTTATAACAAGAGAAGGCAGGAGGGTATTACCAGTGAAATGCTTGATATTGTTGGTGGCGCTGAAGCATTGAGAGGAACATAAAGGAGGAAAACAGATGAGCGTGGAAGTAAAAGGTAAGATAGTGCAGGTCATAGGAACGGTTGTAGATATTAAATTTCCGTCCGATAGCCTTCCACCAATTTATGGGGCAATTTTTATTACAAACCCCACTATAAATAACAAAAAGGAGAATCTAATCCTTGAGGTGGCACAGCATATAGGCGACAGCACAGTGCGCTGCATAGCCATGGATACAACTGACGGATTGGTCCGTGGACAGGAGGCCACTTACAAGGGGACACAGATAAGCATACCTGTTGGGAAAGAGATACTGGGAAGGGTGCTTAATGTTATTGGTGAGCCTGTTGACCAGGGTCCGCCCCTTGAAACAAAGATGAGATACCCAATCCATAGACCTGCCCCTACCTTGACAATGCAGAATACAAAGATTGAGCTCCTCGAGACAGGTGTTAAGGTTATAGACCTCCTTGAGCCATATCCAAAAGGCGGTAAAGTCGGTCTCTTCGGTGGTGCCGGTGTCGGTAAGACCGTTGTTATTATGGAGATGATACATAATATAGCCATGCATCATGGTGGTATCTCAGTCTTCGGCGGTGTTGGTGAGAGGACAAGGGAGGGTAATGACCTCTGGCTTGAGATGAAGCAGTCAGGTGTTATTGACAAATGTGCCCTTATCTATGGACAGATGACAGAGGTCCCTGGTGCCCGTGCAAGGATTGGTCTTACTGCATTGACTGCTGCCGAGTATTTCAGGGATGAAGAGGGACAGGACGTGCTCCTGTTCATTGACAATATATTTAGATTTACACAGGCAAATTCAGAGGTCTCAGCGCTTCTCGGTAGGATGCCATCAGCTGTTGGTTACCAGCCGACCCTTGCAACAGACTTAGGAGAACTGGAAGAGCGTATTACATCTACTTTAAAGGGGTCCATCACATCAGTCCAGGCAGTTTATGTCCCTGCTGATGACCTGACAGACCCTGCCCCGGCTACGACATTTGCCCATCTCGATGCAACAACGGTTCTTTCAAGACAGATTGCAGAGCTCGGTATATACCCTGCCGTTGACCCCCTTGACTCTACAAGCAGGATACTCGACCCTAAGATTGTCGGTGAGGAGCACTATAATGTTGCCAGAGAGGTCCAGAGGATACTCCAGAAGTATAAAGAACTACAGGATATCATAGCCATCCTCGGTATGGATGAACTCTCAGAGGAAGACAAACTCGTTGTCTCCAGGGCAAGGAAGATCCAGAGATTCCTTTCCCAGCCCTTCTTTGTAGCAGAGGTATTCACAGGGACACCAGGTAAATACGTTACCTTAAAGGATACAATAAAGGGATTCAAAGAGATAGTTGAAGGAAGGCATGACGATTTACCAGAACAGGCATTCTTTATGGTAGGGACCATAGAAGAGGCTGTTGAGAATGCCAAGAGACTTGTTGGAGAATAAAAGTGAGCCAGCTTGACCTTGAAATAATTACACCTGAAAGGGTTCTGGTCCGAGAGAAGGTAGATGTCCTTGAGGCAAAGGGAGAACTCGGCGAATTCGGGGTGCTCCCTGGACATATCCAGTTCTTAACCACCGTTGATATAGGTGAGGTAAGGTATATAAAAGACGGAAAGACTTACTATATCGCCACAAGCGGTGGATTTGCCGAGGTAGTGAATGACAAGATACTTATGCTCCTTGAGACGGCTGAGCTTGCCCATGAGATAGATGTTGAACGTGCCCAGGTGGCAAAAGAAAGGGCAGAGGCAGCACTCAAAGAGATAAGTATTGATACGGCAGAATACAGGATGTATGAGCTGGCATTACTTAGGGCAATAACCAGGATAACAACGGCATCCAAGAAAATCTGATGCGGTTCTCAGTAGAGGACAGGCTTTTTAGTATATTTCCCGGGCTTAAGATAGGTGTCCTTGTCTGCAGGGTAGATAATACATGCTATGGCGAGGACAGGCTTGGCCCTGTTGTAGACAAGCTCAAATCATCATTCCCCTTTGAAAGGCCCCAGGAACACCCCCATATAAAAGTATGGAGGGATGCATACAAGAGGCTCGGTATATCTGCGTCAAAATACTATAGTTCCATAGAGGCTATTGTCCGAAGAATATTGAAGGCAGGTGATTTCCCCAGGATTAACCCTGTCGTAGACCTTTATAACTCCATCTCCATAAAATATCTTGTCCCAATGGGCGGTCATGCCATAGAGCCCATTGAGGGTAATATATATCTTGGTTTTGCCCATGGAAGTGAGCCGTTTTTTTCCATGGAGACCGGGGAGAAAGAGATAGTGGATAAGTCAGAGGTGGTCTACAAGGACGATAAAGAGGTCCTCACAAGGAGATGGGTATGGAGGCAATGCAATAAAGATAAGGTTACAGAAGATACAAAGACTGTCTTCATACCGGTAGATATAATGGAGGGTCTCCCGGAGGGTTTATGGAAGAATATAGCCCTTGACCTGGAGAGATGTCTGACAGAGGATAAATTAGGCAGTATATTGCACAGGGATTTATTAACAAGAGAAAGACCATCAACAGAGTTCAATCCTTTTATCTGACTGTAGATAGTTGTAGACTAAAGTCTATAGATTTATAAAAAATCATCTTGGCATATTGTGAAAGATTAGCTATGATATGGTAGGTCTAAATCTATTGTCGTGTCTCGATATTTTATGAAGGAGGTGTCATATGTCACAGAAATTAATGGAGTATTTTAATAAGCAGCCTCGGCTTGGGTGTCTTAGCACATCCAACAAAGAGGGGAAGGTGAATGTTGCATACTTCGGCTCTCCCAGGATGATAGATGAAAAGACTATCACCATGGGGCTCGGAAAAAACAGGACCTTTGCCTATCTCCAGGAGAACCCCTATGCTGTATTTATGATTATGGAACCAGGGAAGACGCTCACAGAGTGGAGGGGTGTAAGGCTCTATGTAAAGATGATAGACTGTCAGACATCTGGGCCAAGGCTCGATGAAATGAAGGCACAGATAGCCAAGGTAGCCGGTGAGGCAGGGGCGAAGATGATATATGCGGCTGTAACCTTTGAGATATACGAGATAAAACCCCTTGCTGACTTTGGACAGGGCTGGGAGAAGTCTATCTCTTAGATAAAAGATTCAATCTTTTAAAGCCAGGTGGTTAAGGATTCTCAGTATGATTATCTGAATTTATGATAATCCTTGTTTTTTTCGTAGAGTATCTTTAATCCCCTCAGGGTCAGGAATTCGTCTACCTCGTCTATGGTCTCTGAATTCTTGTAAATCAGGCTCGAAAGTCCACCTGTAGCTATTACATAAGGGTCTGTCTTGACCTCCTGTTTCATCTTCTTGACGACACCATCCACGAGACTGGAGTATCCATAGATAATCCCTGCCTGCATGGCATGGACAGTGTGCTTCCCGATTATGCTCTTTGGTTTTATTAACTCTACCCTTGGGAGTTTAGAGGCCCTCTCAAAGAGTGCCTCCAGGGATATCATTATACCAGGGACTATGGCGCCACCTTTATATTCACCTTTTTCTGTAATATAATCAAAGGTTGTTGCAGTGCCGAAATCTACTATGATAAGGGATTTTTTGTGTTTATCATATCCTGCCACTGCATTGACAATCCTGTCTGCACCGAGTTCTGTAGGATTTTCATAGAGTATGGGCATACCTGTTTTTATCCCTGGCTCTACAATAATCGGCATAATCCCTATATATTTTCTGCACACTATCTCGAAGGGTATGAGTAGTGGTGGGACAACACAGGATATAATTGCGCTGTCTATCTCCTTTAGTTTTATCTTTTCGATATATAAAAGACTGTTGAGAAGTATGGCATATTCGTCTACGGTCTTCTGGAGTGATGTGCTCAATCTCCAGTGGTTGACAAGCTCGCCGTCATTGTAGACACCGAATACTATGTTTGTATTCCCTATATCGATTACAAGAAGCATAATACCCCCAATCTCATTGAAATTCCGTATCCCCTGCAATGATACGTCTTATATTGCCATCTACATCCAAAAGGAGTGCACCTGTGATATCTATGCCCAGGGCAATACCCTTATTTATCTCTCCCATCTGATTTACCTCCATATACCTACCCTTGATACCTGCCTTTGATTCCCAGAGCCTGCATATCTCATCTCCTGATGATTCTAAAAAAATCTTATAGTATTTGTCCATATAAGACAGTAGAATACCACAGATATATGGTCTTTCGTATATTTTTTTTGTCTCTATATAAAGCGAGGTTGCCTTGTCCCTAAGATACTCATCAAGGTCAGAGATATCCATATTTATGTTAAAACCTATGCCTATCACAACAAACTTAATGGCATCGGTCTCTGCTGATATCTCAAGGAGTGTCCCGCAGACCTTTTTTCCGTTCATCAATACATCATTGGGCCACTTAAGGGACGGTGCCTGTCCTGTTACCTTTTTGATGGTGTCATATACAGCAAGGCATGAAAGAAAGGTTATGGGATATATGCGAGATGGATGTTCTGACGGCCTGAGTATAACTGATATGTATATATTTTTGTTTCTTGGGGAGAACCATACCCTGCCGAGCCTCCCCCTCCCTGCCCTCTGGGCCTCTGCTACAACGCATGTGCCCTCAGGTCTGCCGGAGAGGGCAAGGTTGAAGGCGTAGGCATTGGTGGAATCAACTATGTCTTTATATATTATATCCTTACCGATGATTTGAGATTCAATGAATCTCTCTATCTCCCAGGGCAGCAGATGACCCGGGGTGCTGGTAAGCCTATACCCCCTTCCTTTTATGGAATCTATAATATAGCCTGTCTTTTCAAGGGCTTTGATGTATTTCCAGACAGCAGTCCTTGATATGCCCAGGGCCTCTGCCATGGAATCGCCGGATACATAATCATCTTTTTCTCTTAACAGCTTTAGTATCTCACCTATCCTATCCATGCTCTATCCTGTCATAATGGGAGAAAAACATGGTAAAGGATGCCCTGCCCTGGGAGAGGGAACGGACATCAGTAGAATATCCGAACATATTGGTAAGGGGTGAGTGGGCATTTATTACAGTAATCTTTTCCTTTGTTATGAGGCTTAATATCTGACACCTCCTTGCATTGAGGTCACTTATGATGTCGCCTAAAAATTCATTGGGTGTAGTTACTGTAAGGGACATTATGGGGACGAGGAGCACAGGGCCTGCATCTGCACAACCTTTTCTGAATGCCTCATATGCCGCCATCTTAAGGGTCAGTCGGGCAAAATCAGGGTTATTAAAAGATGCATCCTGCAGGATAACAACTATATCTGTAAGGGGGAAGCCCTTGAGTATCCCTATGCTGGATGCCTCGATAATACCCTCTTCTATGGCAGTCATATAAGGTCGGACAGGGTGTTCCTCCGTTATGTTGGTTGTAAAGCTTATACCTTCGCCCCTTGCATTGGGTGATATATCCATGGACACAGTGCCTTTATGATTTATGTTGTTTATTGCTTTTTCAAAACTATGGTCTACATGGACAGATTTTTCTATAGTCTCCTTGTAAACAACCTGGGGTTTTCCTACAAGGAGGTCTATGCCGAATTCCTCTTTGATCCTCCTTGTGATAACATCGAGGTGTAGTTCACCCATACCGGAGACAACGGTCTGATATGAATCCTCGTCTGTCTTTAGAACAAATGTGGGGTCTTCCTCTGATATCCTCTGCAGGGCAAGCATGAGCTTATCCTGGTCCACATTTCTTCTGGGTTCAACAGCAATGGATATAACAGGTTGGTATATCTCTATGGGTTCTAAGAGTATAGGCCTATTTTTTGTTAGGCTGTGGCCTGTGGAGGTCTCCTTTAGTCCTACTATGCCCACTATGGCCCCTGCACCTGCCTCATCCATCCTCTCCCTGTGATTGGCATGTATTTTATATATCCTTGAGATTTTTTCCTTTTTTTTGAGATTTACATTATATATATCCTCGCCCACCTTTATCTCACCGGAATAGACCCTTATGTATACGAGTTTTCTACCTTCATCCATGACTACCTTAAAGGCAAGGGCTGAGAAGTCCTCTGAATTACTCGCCTGTCTTGATTCTTCCTGTCCTGTCTCAGGGTTTTTTCCCTTAACAGGTGGCACATCAAGGGGGGATGGGAGATACATGACAATGGCATCCAGTAAAGGTTGTATACCTTTATTCCTCAGGGCTGCCCCGCACAGCACAGGCACGCACCTCATGGATATGGTGTTTTCCCTTATTATTTTGTGGATAAAGTCTTCGTCTAACTGGGCTCCCTCGAGGTATAGCTCCATGAAGCTGTCATCGAGGAGTGAAAGTTTCTCAAAGAGTTTTTCCCTGTATTCATTGGCCTTTTCCAGGTAAGCCCCGGGTATGGAGATATACCTGTATGTCGCCCCTAAATCATCCTCATCCCAGACAATGGCCTGCATCTTGATAAGGTCTACAACACCAAAAAAACCATCCTCTGCACCGAGGGGTATCTGGAGGAGGATGGGATTTGCATTGAACTTCTGGACTATCATCTCTGCCACATGGAAGAAATCAGCCCCTATCCTGTCCAGTTTGTTTACAAAGGCTATCCTGGGGACCCTGTATTTATCTGCCTGGTGCCATACAGTCTCTGACTGGGGTTCAACACCCCCCACCCCGCAGAATACAGCCACCATGCCGTCAAGGACCCTCAGCGACCTCTCTACCTCTATGGTAAAGTCCACATGGCCAGGGGTATCTATAATCTGTATCTCATGTTCGTTCCAGTAGCATGTCGTAACAGCAGATGTTATGGTAATACCCCTTTCCTGTTCCTGGGGGAGATAATCCATAGTAGCAGTGCCCTCATGGACCTCACCTATCTTGTGGGTCCTCCCTGTATAATACAGGATACGTTCTGTAACTGTTGTCTTGCCTGCATCAATATGGGCTGCAATCCCAATATTCCTTATCTTCTGTAGTCTCTGTATCTCCTTTTTCATTGCGATAAAGATATAGACCTTTTATATATGGAAAGTCAATAATTAAGGAAGGCAAACTATATGTATCTGCAGAAAAATCTGCATATTCCCATAATAAAAATAATGGGTTAACAAGAAAAGATATTATCCTTGACTTATATGGGAGGTTGGAATAAAACAAAGGGTCTATGGGTGATAGGTCAAAAAGAATAGCTAAAGAGACCTTTTTCAATGGTCTCAGAATGGTAACTGTCTGTCTGATTGCCGCTTTATTAATCTTTTCTGTTTTTAAAGATGTATATGCATCAGGCCTGCCAAGGCTTTTGGATCTCGGTGCCAGCGGATGCCTGCCCTGCAGGCTTATGAAGCCTATTTTAAGGGAACTTAGACAGGAATATGAAGGTAGCCTGGTGGTAGAGGTAATAGATGTATGGGAGAACCCTGCCATGGGCAAAAAATATAATGTCCGTGCTGTGCCGACCCAGATATTCTTTGATGCCTCTGGAAAAGAGCTTTATCGACACATGGGCTTTATGACAAAGAGAGATATATTAAATACCTTTGAGAGGCTTGGTATAAAGCTAAAAAAGGCACCCAAGAGGTAGAAAAGATAGTCCAGTGGTTATTTTTTTACCTCATTTCCTATCCAGTTTATGTAGTCATCACTGCCATTTATTATTGGAACAGCAACAATCTCAGGCACTTTATAGGGATGGACAGCCTTAATTGCGTCCTCAACATCTCTAAATAGGCCTTTTGTGCTTTTTATAAGACACAGCCACTCCTGAGATGCCTCAATATCCCCCTGCCACCAGTAGATGCTTTTTATAGGGCCTATTATCTGGACGCAGGCAGCAAGCCTGCTCTCAACGAGTCTTTTTGCAATGGCCTCGGCAATATCAATTGTGTCTGTTGTTGTGGATATCTGTATATACTCTTCCATAATCCCCTCTTTATTATTGTGTTAAATCCTCTATGATGCGGACAAAGGTATTATAACCACCGTTTATGACCCCTGAATACCCACCTCCTGGATTACCCCATGCACTGGCCAGGTATAACCCTTTTACAGGGGTATGGTTTTCGATCCTGTTCATAAAGCTATTGTCTACAGTCTCGTCATAGCCGTATATAGCGCCCTGGTAGTTCCTTGTAAAAGACCAGTTTGTAAGAGGGGTTGCAGATTCCACCACGTCAATCATCAGGGAAAGCCCTGGGATGAGCATATGTTCTGCTCTTTTAATTAGTGTCTGTGTCCATCTATCTTTTTCCTTGTAATACTCATCCTTTTTTCCCTCTTTGTAATCCGATTCAAACCTGCCCCAGAAATCATAGCCACATAGGGCTACTATACTTATAGTGCTGCAGCCTGGTTTTGAATATCCCTTGAACAGATTGTCATAGATGGTCACTGCAAAAGGGCTATTTTCTATGTCTCCTTTGAGACATGCCTGATATTCATCTTCAGGATTGCCATTTGATATATGGGTGGTATATGACTTTATAGCACCGCTCAATTCCCTGTTGAGCCCGAGCCAGACAATAAAAGTAGATAGACTCGGTCTGTATCCCTTGATTTTTTTTGTATAGTCTTCCGGTAAGGCATTAGATGGCAGCATCTTAAAGAGTGTATCAGGGGCACTGGCATTACTTACCACTATACGGGCAGGCATATTCTTTCCACCAGAGACCTCTACACCAGACACAGTATTATCTTTCACCAGTATCTTCTTTGCCTCTGTGCCGTAAAGTATCTTTCCCCCGCCTTTAATAATGAACTCTGCCAGGGCATCACTTAAATTCTGGGAACGTTCCTTTATGTAATAAGAGCCGTGTTTGAAATATTCCCCGGTGGCTACAGTGTAGTAAAAGGCAGAAAGCTTGGATGGTGGAAGCCCATAATAACCCCATAGGCTTGCCAGGGCATTTTTCAGTTCAGGGTCTTTTATGTGTTCGTCCAGAAGCCCCTTAAGGGTCTTGTTTCTCACGCCCCACATATGTTTATACTGAACAGGGAACAATAATTTAACAAATTTCCCCTTATTTTTTGAAAGCCTGTCCGCATCCTCTGAAACACCAATCATCACATCCATAAAAGACCTTATACCTTTTGCCTCCTTGGGAAACCTCATACTGAGAAGCTGGATATATGCCTCAGGGTCTTTCTGGGGGACAGAGATATCAATTTTATCTGTTTTGAATCTATAGCATTCAGGGGCAAGGACAAGGTTCAGTTTTTTTAGGATACCCAGGTCATCAAGTATCCTTGCAGTAGGTGTATTATGAAGGGCAGTTCCGTGGAGAGAGACCTCGAATGTGTATTTATCCCCTGCACCACGGCTGAATGAGGTGGCATAACCACCCGGGATAAGATGTTGTTCCACTACAGTAACAGGAAAACCCTCTTTTACAAGATATGCCGCAGCACATAGCCCTCCAAGGCCTGCGCCTATGACTACAGTGGGAAAATCCTTTTTTGGGCTTATCTTTTCTGCAAGGGCTGAAAGTTTTTTCTTGTCCATTGCCATAAACATGGCTGTCATGGCTGATATAGTGAGAAATGTTCGTCGGGACATCTTTTTTCCTAACATAAGACCTCCTTGGGATTTGTTGTTGATCCATCATGGCCAACTGTGCACAGTGATTTACCTGTAAGGGCATCTCTACATCTCAATACGAGCTCCAATAGATGGGGCATATATGGGATATTCGATATGGCATCTATCAGGATTTCATTCCCAGGTTTGATGTATTCAATAAATGTCTTAAAACCTTTTTTGTAGCCGAGAAAACCAAATGCACCAAGGGCCTGCATAAGCCGCTCTATTGATGCCTCCCAGAAGCAAATCTGAAATGAATCCCACTCCATATCTATATCTGCAAGCCTGTAATAATATGACAGGAGTTCATTTTTTTCATTATCTGTAAGGCATATATATGGGTCATTCAACAGGGAACCCAAATCGTAAAAGAGACTCCCAATCCTCATGCCCTGGAAGTCTATGATATAGGGTTCACCATGCTTTATCATGATATTCTGGGACTGGAGGTCCCTGTGTAAAAGGCATTGAGGTGTTGCAAAAAGCCTCTCAATAAGGGTAGAAAGCTCCAGATCAAGCCTTTCTTTTAATGGCGCATCAGGGATAAGCCCACATACACCATTTACGAAATTCTCGAAAAAATAGTCCTGCTCCCATCTATATAGGGAAAGGTCGAATCCATCCATGAGTCTTACAGGGATTTTTGAAGGTTCGGCAATAGAGAATGCATGGAGCCTGTGGATAATATCAAGGGTCTTTATATAGATAGTCCTTCTTACATCCCATGATTCTCCCTTCAAGGACCACAGGTCAGTATCCCCTAAGTCCTCCATAGCAATTAGACATAGGTCAGGGTCGTGCCGTATTATCTCCGGGACAGATACCTGTATATCCTTCAAAAAACCACCTATCTCAGCATAATAGGTGTTTTCAATGCGATGGGGGTTATATTTGATAATGATACAGGTGTTGTCTTCTCCCCACCTTGCCCTGAAGAACTCCCTCTCAGAACCCCTAACAGCAAGGTGCGTCAACTCCATGGTTGTCCTTTCTGGGATGTTTAGGGCATCCCTTACAAATGCAGTAATGTCATTCTTATTAATCAATGGTAGTCCATTTCTGTTGTTTTTTAAATCCCTCTTTCTCTATAGCCCTATATGCCTCGATAGAACCTATATCATACCATGAGCCCTCATCTATAACAACTGCCTGGATAGACCCTGGTTTGTCACAGATCCTTCTTAAAAACACAGGGACAACGGACTCTACCTTACCGGGCTCCATATGGGCAAGGATTGATGTCTCAACCGCATAGATACCTGTAAATAGGCAGGTCTTGACCCCTTTTTTACCCAGGGTGAATCTTAAATCACAGATATGTCCCTTTGCGTCTATATCTACGTTTAATAAAGGCCCCTGACTCCTCAGTAACAGGGTAGCCTCAGGCCTTCTCTTTTCGTGTTCCTCAATAAGCCTTTTAAGGGGTATATTGCTTATTATGTCTCCATTATAGCAAAGAATGGCCTCATCTTCTGAGAGGAGGTCTTCTATGTTCTTGAGGCCGCCCCCTGTCTCGAGGAGGATAGGCTCGTATCTGAATATTATGGGGATACCTCGCCAGCTATTGTCTGGAAATACTCTATTATATGCCTCTGGAAGGTGATGTGTATTGATAATGAAACGCCTTATCCCTGATGCAATTAGATGGTCCATGGCATAGGTTATTATAGGTCTTCCAGAGACAGGCAGCAGGGGTTTTGGACACCTCTCTGTTAAGGGCCTTAACCTTAAGCCAAGGCCTGCGCCGAGGATGAATGCTGTCTTGAACCTGTTTTTTTTCAATGGGTCCTCAATATATCCTCTCTATCAATGTCCCAGGAAAGTAGTGCCTCAATATATCCTCTGCCTTGAATCCCTTTATAGCCATCATGGCAGCCCCTATCTGACAGAGTCCTACTCCATGACCCCAGCCGGCACCGGAGAAAGTAAAACCCTGAACCTCTCCAGAGGGGTCATATTTTGTATCTATTACAAAGGCGCTGCTGTATAGATGACTCCTTGAGAGCCATCGCCTTATCTCAAGCTCCTTTCCCAGGGTAATGGTCATTTTAGAGCCTTTTATCTTGATGAGGGATATCCTGCCAGATGGTCCTCTCTCTATGGGTGTTATCTCTTTTAATGTCCCTATGTCGTATCCTGATTTCTCTCTTATTATTTCTTCAAGCTCACAACGGGTATACTCCACCCTCCACCGAAAAAAACCCTCTGTCTTCAGGTCAAAATCAGGCAGTATTCTCATAAGGACATTTATATCGTCTGTATTGCAGTATGCCTCTGGTTTAGAGTTTATCCAGTCCCTTGCCCCCTTTTCAGTGGTTATGGGTTTAAAGGGCCTTGGCCCATCAGAGATGCTTATAAGGTATGGCACCTCCGTATCCTTCCATGCTGTTCTGTATTCTTCTGTAATACCTCCGCATGCCTTAGAATATCTTGCATCGCATACCTCTCCATCATAGGTAATAACAACCCCGTATGTCATCTTTACTGCATCAAGGGGTCTATTGGTTATAATCTTTGTTATGCCCTGGTATCTCTGACAGTGGTCATCGGCACAGACATCGTATATGTCATGGCCTTCCTGTTCATACCACCTTATTATTGTGTTGGGACTTCTTTTATTTGTGGTGTTATCCATCGATGACTTTTTATTAAGATTTAAAGCCCCCTCTTTTTTTTGCCTCAAGGCAGAAATGAGCCAGCTCCTCGATATTATTGCATGGGCCTTTAAAAACTCAAAGGGCGCAGAGCTATTCATCTCAGAGGATATGACACTCTCAAGATAGTCTTCTATGTCAATCTCATTTATCACTGCAAGGGTGCTGTCTGTGCGTATCTTAAGCACTATACCCCCTTTGAATGTCTGCTCCTCTTGCTTTTCCCAGTGGAAATCAATACCTATGGTGACATTGAACAGGGTGAAGAAGGAATTATCTCTATTTAATAATCTGACGGTCTGTGCCCTGTATAAAACCCTTTCCTGTTCATCATAGAGGACTATATCCTTTTTCTTTGCCCTGGCAACAAATACGCCTGTTATGTCCCTTGCATTTTCTATGGTGAAAGGGCCTTGTAGATTAATCCTTACCTCTTTTTGATGGTCCATTATACCAACCATTATCTTTGGACAGCATGAACGGACTGATGGGAGACCGGGTATGTTGGAAGATATGTTATTGTTTAAAACCATAAGATTAGACGGATACATAAACTTATTATTTTTTAAACTCAACTGTCAATCAGCTTTCGATTTTTTTTCATGCTGTTTGATGATAACATCTTTTTTGTTTTTAAAAGCATGGGGATCATCTTCAATGAATTTAAAAAAGTTGATAATTTTTGAAAAATTTATTATTTAAAAGCAGTTAGGATGTAGATAAATTTTATCATCCATAAAAAATCTAAGGGGGGTAAAAATGAATAAAATAGGGATACTTACATGTTCAAACACCACACAGGAACTGGGTTGCTCATCATATCTGTGCTTTCAGGATTTCAACGAGAATTCAGGCGTTTTTAAACGATATGCAGACACAGGTAAAAGGACGGTAATTGCTGGTATCATAAACTGCGCAGGCTGCCCCACAGCCCATGCCCCTGAAAAACTCCTCAATCGTATAAAGTCTCTCACAGAGATAGGGGTAAGTGCAATTCATCTTGCCACATGTGTTACACTTTTGTGTCCCTTTAAGGAAAGGTATCTAAACATGTTGAAAAACAATTTCCCAGAGATAGAGTTTATTGAAGGGACCCACGACCAGGCCCCGGGGATAACACCGGAAATGTTCATAGGTGCCATGAAACATATGCTTACACAGCCAAAACCGAGTATCTCAAATATAATTAAAAAGACAACAAAAAAGGCATAAAATGATACTTTTTATTATGTGAACAATTTTAATTTACAGTGGGTTTACCTCTTAAACCTCTCAATCCTCATGGTAACGAGGTTATAGGTGTCAGGACACTGGACCTCTATGACATCACCCTCCCACCAGGGCATCTTTCCACCGAACTGAAACGTGGAAAGTGTGGGAAATATGTCATGGTAAAAGAATCCACATAGACCAGCAGGGTTGTGACAACTTATCTCAAATGTGTCACCTACTTTGTGTCCTGCATTGCAATTACCTTTTACGCCTGTTACAGTGGCTATAATCTTATAGCCTATACCTGGATCATCTGCCATATAAGCCCCTCCTTTGGGTTATTTATATATTTATTTCAAAAACTTTGCAATACCCTGTGAAAGCCATGCTGAGATATTTTAAGAATTCAATTGATTTAGTAGATAAATCTGTTAAACTATCCTGCTATAAGGTGAAAGATAATGGCAGATATATCAAGGGTAAAAGCCCTGATTTAATTATAAAGGACAAATCCCTCGGGCTTATTATCTGTGTTGCCTTTGCAGCATTCATAGTTAATGTAGACAACTATATAGTCAATATAGCCCTTCCCACAATAACAGCATACTTCAATATCGATACAGGTATGGCAAGCTGGATCCCCCTTGCCTATGTAATCACCATTGTAAGCACCATGCTTTTGATAGGCAAGATAGCAGACAGGTTCGGGATAAAAAAGATATTTATCTTGGGCTATATCTTGTTTACTCTGGGTTCTCTTTTATGCGGGCTCTCCCCTATTCTCTCCGCACTTATTTTCTCTCGGGTAGTCCAGGGATTAGGGGGATCCATGCTCTATATCGGAGGGTTTGCAGTTGTGGCAAAATTCCTACCTCCAGAAAAAAAGGGTTGGGGTTTCGGTATACTCTCTATGGCTGCTGGTTTAGGTCTCATGTTAAGTACCCCTATAGGGGGTTTTATAACAGAATATCTGTCGTGGCACTGGGTTTTTATTGTTAATGTCCCAATAGGGATTGCCTCCATCCTTATTTCAAGGCATTTTATACCTTCTGATGCCAGATTGATATCAGAGGATACCCGTAAGAAATTCGACCTCATCGGTGCTGCATTGAGCATAATCATGACAGTCTCTTTTGTCTTTGCATTGAACAGGGCAAGCAAGATAGGCTGGTTCTCTCCTGTAATACTTACCTGTTTTTCTGTAGCCATAGCAGGTATAATACTCTTTATCTTATGGGAAAAAAGACACAAAGAGCCTATCATAGATTTTACGGTCTTTAGAAACAGGATTTTTATTATCGGGGCTATACAGGCATTCTCCGCATATTTTTTCTTTGCCGGGAGCAACTTTTTGTTGCCCTTTTATCTCGAAGGGATGAAGGGCCTGACAACAAGCCAGACAGGCTTTACAATGATGGTGTATTCCCTTGTATATATAACAACATCTCCTTTTGCAGGGAGGATGTCAGACAGGATAGATCCTGAAAAAATAATACATATATCCATTCTCTCCGGTGCAGCAGCATCTCTATTTTTTTCATCCATGCTTTCAAGAGAAGGCATATACAGCACCTTCATCTATTTGATATGGCTTGCGCTTTCCCTTGCATTTTTCTTTTCACCCAATAACAATATGGTCATGCAGGCTGTAAGCGCTGAACATAAAGGCGTGGCTACAGGTGTTTTCAGGACATCATGTCACTTTGGCATACTCATGGGTGTATGCCTATATGAGATGATATTTTCTTATAGTATTCATCAGGCAGGTCTCACTGCTAACCCCTTGCGCATGGGATACATGGGACTTAATGCGGCTGTGTTGAATGGTTTCAGAAATGCGTTTCTCTTTGGCGGAGTTATTGGCTTGGTTGCCTTTATATTATCCGTTATGAGAAGAAAGGGGGATTATAATGGAGCAATCTGTAATAACAATATCCAATGATATAAGATACCTGCAGGCTGTCCAGGCATTCACAAAAGAGGTGGCAAGACAAATAGGCTTCAATACAAAGGATATAGAGATGATACTCCTCTGTCTGGAGGAGGCGGTTATCAATGTCATAGAACATGGTTTTGACCCCGGTGAAAAGGACTTTTTTCAGGTTATTATTGAGCCGTTAACAACAGGCCTCAAGATTATTGTGAAGGACAGGGGGCTGCCTTATGACCCAAACCTCATCCCAGAGTTTAAGATCTATTCAGATATAGAGGAGCAGACAGAATCTGGCCTGGGTATGTTTCTTATGAGGCGACTGATGGATGAGGTGTCATTTCAAAATCTTGGGAGAGAGGGCAAGGAACTCCACCTGACAAAGTATCTCCCTGTGAAAAACATCACAGAATATCATACACCAGAGGAGCTTTATCTGTATGCACCACACATAACAGATGTAGCACAACCCCCAGAGAAAATGCAAATCCAGATACGCCTTATGGACCCCTCAGAGGCCGTTGAGGTCTCAAGGCTTTTCTATAGGGCTTATGGCTACACATACACAATAGATGACATATACTATCCAGATAGGTTCAGAAAGCTTCTGGAGGACGGTAAGATTTTATCCGTGGTAGGCACTAATAGTAAAGGAGAGATTGTAAGCCATACAGGTGTAAAAAAAGAGAGTGCAGATGCGGTTATTGGAGAGGCCGGTATGGCTGCAACAAAACCAGATTTCAGGGGACAGGGGATATTTACCCAGATGCTTAATCTCCTTAATGAGATAGCAAAAAAGCAGGGTATGCTTGGCCTATATGGAAAAGGTGTGACCTTCCACACCTTCTCCCAAAAGACGGGAAATACCTGTGGCTACAGGGATTGTGCCATTACCCTGTGCGCATTGCCATCTGACAGGATATATAAGGGCATGGGGAGACCAAAAGATAGGATAAGCACTGTATATTCATATCTACCACTTGTGAGACATGAAAAGACCGTTATCTACCCTCCAAGACACCATCGTGCATTTATAGAGGGCATCTATAATAACCTGTCCATGGATATGATATTCCCTTCTTATGATGAAAAAAATGTCCAGCTTCAGCAGCAGTCATCCTTTAAGGTAGATATTCTTCCAAATTTTGGTAGGGCAGATATAAAGGTATATGCCTATGGGATAGATATAATAGATAAACTGAAGGAGACCATGAAGATACTCCTCAAAAGAAAGATAGATGTGATAAACCTATTTCTTGACCTCGGACAACCCGCAACAGCCATGTTTTGCAGCGAGTTTGAGAAACTCGGCTTTTTTATAGCCGGTGCCATACCTCTTTTGTATTTCCGTCACACACTAATACTTCAGTATCTCAACAACATCTTTCCAGACTATTCAGAGATCCATGTGTATTCTGATTTTGCCAGGTCCATGCTGGAATACATAAGGGAGAGGGACCCTAATAGAGAACTTTAAAAAGAGGCCCCTCCTGTGGAATGTCCTGTATTTTCCATTGACACAGCAAACAGGGGGAAATATAATAATTTCTACAATGTCATTGATTGATTTTTTAAAAGAGGATATAGGGGAAGGGGACAGGACTACAGAATGGATTGTCCCTTTGGACCACACATCACAGGCAATAATCATAGCAAAGCAAGATGGTGTTATAGCAGGGCACAGATATGCGCAGGGGATTTTTAAGTCCCTGGACAGAGACATGGAATACAATGAAAAAAAGAGAGACGGCGAGACTTCAAAAAAAGGGGATATTATAGCAGAGATTAAAGGAAAAACAAGGGCAATACTCACAGGTGAGAGGGTTGCCCTGAACATCCTCCAGAGACTCTCCGGGATAGCAACCTTGACAAGGGAATATGTAGATGCAATAAAAGGCACAAAGGCAAAGATCCTCGACACAAGAAAGACAACCCCTGGATTAAGGGAGATGGAGAAGTATGCTGTTAAGGTTGGTGGTGGAGAAAATCATAGGATGACACTATCCGCGATGGTCTTGATAAAGGAAAACCATATTGCAGTTGCAGGTTCGATAAAGGAGGCAATAAAGAGGGTCAAGGGGAGGGGGCTTTTAGTAGAGATAGAGGTTAAGAATATGGAGGAGCTCAAAGAGGCATTAGATGAAGGGGTCGATAGGGTCCTCCTCGATAACTGGGATGTAGAATCTACAAGAGAGGCGGTTGATTTTATAGCCGGGAGACTCCCTGTTGAGGCATCGGGAGATATGACTATTGAGAGGGCACAGAGGGTTGCAAGAGAGGGTGTAGACTATATATCAGTAGGTGCACTCACCCATTCGTTTAAATCCATGAACCTCTCTCTGCTTCTCATATGAGGTATAGATGGACAAAATACACGATTCAGTCATCTCGAAAAAAGAATTAGTGCTGGAACGGATAAAGGCTTTAAGGAAAGAGATAGGAAAAGACCTCTTAATCTTTAGCCATTTCTATCAGGGTGAAGATATAATCCCTTTTGCAGACTTTGTCGGGGATTCTCTCCAGCTTGCCCATGTAGCATCTGAAAACAAGGATGTACCCTTTATTGTATTCTGCTCTGTCTCCTTTATGGCAGAGATGGCAAAGATACTCTGCTCAAAAGGGCAGGAGGTCCTTGCACCGGCAAGAGAAGCAAGATGCCCCCTCGCAGAGATGGCAGATATCAAAGATGTGGAAGAGATATGGAAAGGGCTTTATGCCTCTGGTGGAGAGTTCATCCCTGTGGTATATGTAAATTCAACGGCTGAGATAAAGGCCTTTTGTGGAAAAAATGGAGGGACAGTCTGCACATCAGCAAATGCAAAGAAGGTATTTGAATGGGTCTTTGATAAAGGTAAAAATATCTTATTCTTTCCCGATGAAAATCTCGGGAGAAATACAGCGCATTCGTTGGGGATAAAAGACGAGGATATAAAGACATGGGACCCCAAAGAGGGCAGGGGACTATCAGATTACAGAAAAAGCAGGGTAATTTTATGGAAAGGATTCTGCTATGTCCATACAAGATTCCTTTCGACACAGATAGAAAGATTAAAAAGGGCCTATGATGGTCTAAAGGTAATAGTTCATCCAGAATGTCCCCCGGAGATATGTGCTATGTCTGATTTATTTGGTTCCACAAGTTTTATAAAAAAGACTATTGAGGATGCACCCTCCGGTTCAAAGTGGGCCGTGGGGACTGAATGGAATTTCGTAAAAAGACTGGGATTAGAAAACCCAGACAAGACAGTAATACCTATTTTCGAATCAAGGTGTAATGAGATGGCACAGGTGACCCCTGATAGGCTTTTAGGGGTCCTGGAAGGGATTGTAAAAGGGGAACTTATTGGAAGGGTAACAGTGTCCGATGAGATAGCAGATAGGGCAAGGATTGCCCTGAAGAGGATGCTCGAGATAGCTTAAATAAATGAAGGATAAAAAACACTACTGTGATGTCCTGATTATCGGTTCCGGGATTGCAGGGCTTTCAACTGCCATAAACCTGTGTGAATCTGGGTTAAATGTTATCCTGATAACCAAGGCAAAAAATATTGAGGAGTCCAATACCTTGTATGCCCAGGGCGGGATTGTAACCCTGGGAAAGGATGATTCCCCAAGGCTTCTGGCACAGGATATAATAGATGCAGGAGATGGGATATCTAATCCCCTGGCTGTTGAACTTGTAACAAAGGAAGGGACAAAACTTGTAGAGGATTTTTTAATAAAAAAGGTCTCTGTTCAGTTTTCCAAATCCAGCGAAAAGGCCTATGATTACGCCCAGGAAGGGAGTCATTCGAGAAGGAGGGTCCTCTACTGGCGAGATGAGACAGGAAAGGCCATAGAGGTTGGCCTCTCAAAAAGGGTAAAGGAATACAAAAACATAAGGATTTTTACAGATTATTCAGCCATAGACCTTTTAACCATACCCCATCATTCTGTAAATCCCATTACAATCTATAGAGAGCCTCAGTGTATAGGTGCCTATGTATTAAACAATGTGGAAGAGAGGGTAGAGAGGATATTTGCCCAGTATACTGTTCTTGCCTCCGGGGGTCTGGGGAGGATATATCTCCACACAACAAATCCCCCGGGCGCAACCGGGGATGGTTTTGCCATGGCCAGAAGGGCTGGGGCACGGATTATAAATATGGAATATGTCCAATTCCACCCCACTTCTTTATTCCATAAGGATGCAGATGGATTTCTTATCTCTGAGGCAGTAAGGGGTGAGGGTGCACGCCTAAAGACAAAGAGCGGTGAAACCTTTATGGAAAAGTATTCGCCCCTCAAGGACCTGGCGCCAAGGGATGAGGTATCCAGGGCCATATACGAGGAGATGCACCAGAGGGGAGACAATTATGTGTACCTGGATATCTCAAACTACAGCGAGGTGGATATAAAAGAGAGGTTTCCCAATATCTATTCCCGGTGCCTCTCACTGGGTATTGACATAACTAAGGAACCCATACCCGTTGTCCCTGCTGCCCATTATATCTGCGGAGGTGTCCAGGTAGACACATGGGGCAGGTCATCTATAAAAAACCTATATGCAGTGGGAGAGGTTTCAGGGACAGGACTCCACGGCGCAAACCGTCTTGCCTCCACATCTCTCCTTGAAGGCCTTGTCTGGGGGATAAGGGCAGCAAGGCATATAGCAGATAACTTTGAAGATGATAAACCATACAAGGAATCAGAGATACTCCCGTGGATATATCCAGAGATGGAGGAAGAGGCAGACCCTGCATTAATCCTCCAGGACTGGCTGAGTATAAAATCTATCATGTGGAATTATGTAGGTATTATAAGGACCCTGAAGAGGCTTGAGAGGGGTGTGGCAGACCTGAGTTATCTAAAGAACCGTATAGAGGATTTCTACAAAAAGGCACATCTAACCCCTACGATAGTATCTCTGAGAAACGGGATTCAAACAGCCCTTATTGTTGCAGAATTTGCATTGAGGAACAGGAAAAGCAGGGGTGCCCATTTTATAAAATCCACTACCTGATAATATTTTTTCAGTTGATTTCATCTTATTGCCATTGAAAAAACAGGCAACGACTAATTTAAAACATGGCCAGATTTTCTCTTGACTGAAATGCAGGTAAATTATATAAATTAAACTTGAGAGATAGAAAACAGTATCAAACACTGATGCGTATTTTTCCTGTTTTAACGGGATAGTCAATCCTTAAATATCTCGTTAATACTGGGGCCTTTGCAAGTATACGTAAAGGCCTTATCTTAATAGAAGAAAAAGGAGGAAATATATGGGCGACTCTGATGGCAGTCGTAGTTGTAATGATATGAGCCAAGAGCACCCTTCAGAAGAACATGATGACCCTGGGTCGCTTGCATGGGCATGGCGGCCGGTGATTGAACTGATTACATCTAACCTATGATAATCTAATCGGTTCACCTCTGGTCGTCCCACCTCTTACCAGCGACCAATTAACGAGGTGAACCACAGGATTTTCCATCTATTTATTGATTGGGATAGTTTCAAACTGGTTTATCCTTGTGGGATTGATTTCTTTGTGGCTTATAGAAAGGTTGAGCTATGACTAAGGAATTGTTCAATAGATTTTCAAATACAATAAAAGCCCAGTCCCCTCTAAACCGCAACCTGAAGGAACATGAGGAGGTGTTGATAAAATTATGTTCCATTAATATCCAGGATGCGCTGACCGAGCTAAACACCAATCTACAGGGGCTTAAAACAGAAGAGGCAGAAAAACGCCTCGATGAATATGGCCCCAACGAGCTATCCCACCTCAAGAAACTTGGTTTCTGGGCTGATATATACAATAGGTTAAAAAGCCCTCTGGTAATACAGCTTCTCGTTATTGCAATTATCTCTGCCATTATAGGTGAGATGAAATCAACAGGTATTGTTACCTCTATGATACTCTTGAGCGTTGGTCTGTCTTATGTGCTGGATAGACGTTCAAATCAGGCAGTAGAGGCACTGGGCAGGCGTGTCCAGTCAAGGGCCTTTGTTATAAGGGATGGGGCAGAGACTGAGGTAAAGATCTCTGAAATAGTCCCTGGAGATATTGTCCTCCTCCAGGCAGGCTCTGTCATACCTGCTGATTTGAGGATTATATGGGCTAAGGATTTCTTTGTCAGCGAGTCTGTCCTGACAGGGGAATCCATGCCTGTGGAGAAGATACCATCCAATGCAGACCCAAAAACCCAATCTGCCATGGAGCTAACAAATGCCTGTTTTCTCGGAACATCGGTGACAAGTGGTGTTGCAAGGGCTGTAGTAATAAATACAGGGCCAAGGACATTATTCGGGGCTATCTCAGAGAGATTGACAGAAAAAAGGGAAGAGACCAGCTTCGACCAGGGTATCCGCTCCTTTACGTGGCTTATGATACGCTTTATGGTTGTCATGGTCTGCGGGGTCTTTTTCATAGTAGGGATGACCAAGGGTAACTGGCTTGAGGCGCTTTTGTTCGGTCTGTCTATTGCAGTGGGTCTTACACCTGAGATGCTCCCCATGATTGTTACTGTCAACCTCGCTAAGGGCGCCCTGAATATGGCAAAGAAAAAGGTCATTGTAAAGAGACTCCCCTCTATTCAGAATTTCGGTGCCATAGATGTCCTCTGCACTGATAAGACAGGGACCCTTACCCAGGACAGGGTTGTCCTTGAAAGACATGTGGATATACTGGGCCATACCAGTGAAGATGTCCTTCATTATGCCTATTTGAACAGCTACTTTCAAACAGGTCTCAGAAACCTTATAGATCGTGCAGTGATTGAGTTCGCTGCAGACCTTGATGCCGAGCAAAACTGCAGGATCGTAGATGAATTGCCCTTTGACTTCCACAGGCGACGCATGTCTGTAGTGGTGGATTATGAGGGCGACCATGTCCTTATCTGCAAAGGGGCTGTGGAAGAGATTTATTCATGTTGCAGTAGCTATCAGATAGGGGAAGAGGTATACCCTCTCATAGATATGATAAGGGTTGACCTTTTTGAAGAGGTGGAAAGGCTTAACCGTGATGGATTCAGGGTCCTCGGTATTGCATATCGTGAGTTCCCGAGGACAAAGGCCGTATTTACCGTTGAAGACGAAAGTAATCTTATCCTCCTGGGGTATATTGCATTTTTTGACCCACCCAAGATATATGCCACAGAGGCGATAGGTCTTTTGAAGAAGGCAGGTGTAGATGTCAAGGTCCTCACAGGAGACAATGGCTTGGTAACAGAAAAGGTCTGTCGTGATGTGGGTATAGACGTGGAACATACCATTACAGGTGCAGAGCTTGCAGGGCTTGCCCCTTCTGATTTTTCCAGGGCAGTGGAGGAGAACAATGTGTTTGTTAAACTCACCCCTTTGCAGAAAGAGGAGATTGTTGCCGAACTGAGAAAAAACGGTCATGTTGTAGGCTTTATGGGGGATGGGATCAACGATGCCCCAGCCATGAAGGCTGCTGATGTGGGCATATCCGTTGATTCTGCTGTGGATGTGGCAAAAGAGTCTGCTGATATAGTGCTCCTTGAAAAGAGCCTCCTTGTCTTGGAACAGGGGATAATGGAAGGCCGCAGGATATTCGCCAATATAATTAAATACATACGGATGGGGGGGAGTTCCAACTTCGGGAATATGTTCAGTGTTGTAGGGGCAAGTTATCTGCTTCCTTTTTTACCCATGCAGCCTGTCCAGATACTCATGAACAACCTGCTCTATGACTTCTCCCAGACAGGTATACCTATGGATAATGTGGATGAGGAGCTCGTTGCCCGTCCCCTTAAATGGAACATCAGCAATATAAAACGCTTTATGGTCTTTATAGGCCCTATAAGCTCCATATTCGATTATGCCACCTTTGGCCTTATGTGGTTCATCTTCAACTGTAGTGCCTTTCTCGACCCTGCCACAACAGTATCCCAGAGGATATATCTGGAGAGGCTATTCCAGACAGGCTGGTTTGCCGAATCACTCCTGACCCAGACCCTTATCGTCCACATAATAAGGACAAAAAGGATACCTTTTATCGAGAGCAGGGCATCCATACAGATGAGCATGACAACTATTCTGATAATGGCAATAGGGGTCTGGCTGCCCTATTCACCCTTTGCCTCGTATCTCGGCATGGTCCCGTTGCCTGTAAGTTATTGGGTCTGGATAGTATTTTTTCTTACCTTTTATGCCATATTAACAAGTTTTGTTAAGAATTGGTTCTTTAAACGCTATGGAGGTGATTGATAATGGATACGCTCCTCGATGCCCTTCAGGAAGGCAGGCTCTTTGAGCTGCCCGAGAACGACAAGACACATGCACTCCAGTTTCTGGCACATATTATCGAGGCATTCCCAGAGATACCACCGGAGACAGATGTGGTGGGGCTTGTAATGAAGAGAGAACAGACCGCCAATACTGCCATAGGAAAAGGCTGGGCATGTCCCCATGCAAGGGTCCCCTATGATGAAGACCTGATGTGTGTGGTGGGCTGGAGCCCCTCCGGCATAGACTACGGGGCACCGGATGGTAAACCGGTCTCCCTTATTGTTATGTATCTTGTTCCGGACAACCAGAGAAACCACTATCTCAAGGAGATATCCACGCTTGCAAAGGCCCTCCAGACATATCCTGAACTGGAAAAGATCCCCGAGGTCCAGGACCTCGATGATGTCCGTCGGTATCTCCTTGACCTAATAGAGGTTACCAAGAGTAAGACAGGGCCTGATGTCAGGGCAAGGATGATAAGGCTTCAGACCAAGCCATCCATAGAGACCACCCTAATACAAGACCTGTCGAATCTCATTGTTGAACCTGTGACCATTGTGGCAGGGCCAAGGATAAAACACATCGTCCTTACCCAAAATCCTGGTCTTATGGAACAGCTTGAATCTGTTACTGGACTTGCAGAGAAGATAGAGTCAGAGGGGGTATGTCAGGCAGCAGGCTGGCGTATCTTGAGGAGGGGTGCTGTAAATTATCAGGGTGGGCTTGTAACCTATGAATGCCTTGCCATAAAGATTGCCACCAACTCAAGTCAGGTAAGGTAAGAGGCATGAAGAAGGTCTCATTTATCAACAATATATGGTTGATTTCACCTTTACAAAATTCCAAAAAGGTTTTAAGATTTTTCTATGCAGTTGGACAGTGATTTTTATAAACCATTTATAGGCCTAAAAGAGTTTATGAAAAAAAACTGTATCGTTACCATGGATTGCAAAGTGGTAAATGAAAACCTGTCTTTCTCCGAGGCCATGAAGGGTGTGAGAGAGATGGACAGATCCAATATAAAGGTAACCTGTAAACACCCCATGAGAAAGACACTGAGACTGCAAAGCGGAGAGCCAAAAGAGCAGCTTAAAAGAGTACTTGAAGATGATTATACATTCAACACTGCTGATTTACCGGAATACATGGAGGGTGCTGTAGAGGGCATAAGCCCGCTGGTCATGGAAAAACTTAGAAATGGCGAGTTTTCCATACAGAAGACACTGGACCTCCATGGGTATAATAAAATAGAGGCACAGATACTATTTGAAGAATTCATAAGGGATGCAGTAAGGTCACAACTAAACTGCGTAAGGGTAATCCACGGCAGGGGACTGAAATCCCCACATACCCCTATCCTGAAGCACAGTCTGACCCAGTGGATTGTAAAGGCAATGAACAGGAAGTGGGTACTGGCATTTGCAAGCTGTAAGATGTGTGATGGTGGACCAGGCGCAACGTATATCCTGCTGAAAAAAAGGCCTGAAAAGAGAAAAATAACTGTAATCAGATAAGCCTGTATTGCCTATAAGGAAATAGAAGGCAATAAGGGTTTCCATCATGGCAAATAATCCAAAGCTATATCTTCCCCCTCCTTTTTAGGGTATCTGCCTCGCTGATGGGTTTGACATCCTTTTTGTGGCTCTCGTAGACAGTGATGGTGTTGAGGCCTGCAAAAAAGTCTTTTAATTTAGATAACTCCTCAGCCATGAGCGGGTCAACACCGCAGGGTCTCAAAGGGGTATTGATCTGTATTTCTTGAGGATTGATTTCCCGTGCCATATCTCCAATCTCCTGTGCACAGTGTTGATTTTCTTTTATAAACATAACCTGTAGCGCCAACTTCCCCATAAAATGTGTTCTGAAATCCTTTAATCCCTGGACAATAGCGTCAAATCTTATCCCAGAGGTGGGTTTATTTACCGCCATTAATGATTCTTCTGAACAGGCATCGAGTTTGGCTATAACAAAATCAGCATGGGATAACTCCTCCTGAACATCCCATATGTTTATAAGGGTAGAATTTGTAATGACAGCGATGCCTTCTCTCCTTATTGCCTTTAATGCCCTTATGGTGCTACCAAGATTCTTTGCCAGGGTGGGCTCGCCCCTGCCTGATAAGGTTATGTAGTCTATATGAAGATCCTTGGGTAGCATCTCTATCTCTTTTAATATGAGGTCTTCCGGGACATAAACCCTTCTCTCTGTAGTGTATATGTCTGTTGTCCCTAATTGACAATATATACAGTCGAAACTGCATATCTTTTCCCTCTGGGATAACAAATCCACACCCAGAGAACTACCGACCCTCCATGATGGAACCGGACCATAAATATATCTGAATCCCTTTGACATTGCACATCCCTCCATAGGATTATTGTGAGGATAGTTTCATATATGAGGGGTGTAATTTCAAGTAATATTTTTTGACCTTGATTGTAAAGCCCCATGCTTCCATTAAAGACTCATGATAGGGTTTTTGAATAATTAATCAGACTAATATAAAAAATATCAATTTGACATATAATTAATTTCTATGCTTTTTTATAAATCAAACAAATTCAAATGAGAGGTGCTCTATGCCTAAATTCATCCAATTCTTTGCCACACGTTGGGGAATAATAATTGTAGGTGCTGTTATAGGTATCCTGGCAACACTTTTACAGAAACTGGGAAATCCTCCAAATATGGGTGTGTGTGTAGCCTGTTTTGAGAGGGATGTAGCCGGGGCACTGGGGCTTCACAGGGCAGCAGTTGTCCAGTATATGAGGCCTGAGATTATAGGATTTGTCTTAGGGTCTCTGATTGCTGCCTATATATTTAAGGAATTCAGGGCAAGGGCAGGTTCTGCACCCATTGTCAGGTTTATCCTCGGCGTCTTTGCCATGATCGGGGGGCTTGTATTTTTAGGTTGTCCATGGCGGGCTGCACTTCGTCTTGCCGGTGGTGATGGTAATGCAATATTCGGTCTTCTGGGGCTTATTGTGGGTATATGGGTAGGTACCCTGTTTCTGAAGAATGGATATAATCTCGGCCGTTCTCAGAACACCCATACTACCGTGGGATGGCTCATGCCCCTGACTATGCTGGGTTTTCTCGTGCTTATGCTTATATTCCCCCAGATCCAGGGACAGGAGAAGAATGGTGTGTTTTTTTACAGTGTAAAAGGCCCTGGCTCAATGCATGCACCCTTGGCCATATCCCTTGTAATAGGTCTTTTAATAGGGTTTATTGCCCAGAGGAGCAGATTCTGCACCATGGGTGCAATACGTGACTTTATACTCTTTCGGCAGACCCACCTACTTTCTGGATTTGTCAGTCTTGTAGTATTTGCTTTTCTTGCAAACCTTGTCCTCGGACAGTTTCACCCAGGTTTTGTAAAACAGCCTGTATCCCATACCATGGGTCTCTGGAATTTCGGTGGTATGGTCCTGTCAGGTCTTGCGTTTGCCCTGGCCGGTGGATGCCCTGGCAGGCAGTTGTTTCTTGCCGGTGAGGGAGATGGAGATGCTGCTGTATTTGTATTCGGCATGATAGTCGGTGCAGGTATCTCCCATAATTTTGGGCTAGCCAGCTCACCGGACGGTGTAGGACCCTATGGAATCCCTGCAGTAATTATCGGGCTTCTCGTATGCCTTTTCATAGGATTCACCATGAGAAAACAGGTAGCATAAAAGGAGGAGGTTAATTATGAGCTCTATTGTAGACGCCAGAGGGCTTTCATGCCCACAACCAGTAATTTTAACAATGAATGAGATAAAAAAGGTTCAAAAAGGAGAGATTATCATCCTTGTAGACACTGATACCTCAAAGGAAAATGTCTCCCGTGCAGCAATAGCACAGAAATGGACAGTAAAAAATATTGAAGAGGAAGGGACTGGATATAGAATCATCATAACCAAGGATTGAATGAACAAAGCGATGATGGGGTTTTTAAAAAGAAATGGTCAGCATTATCTGTAAGCAGTAAGGGTAATGCTGACTTTTTTTGAGAATACAGGTGTATACAGGCATAAAATATTGTTTTTTTCAGGGCCTGATAAGCAGAAGATATTCATATTTGTATAGGTCTTCCACGAACTGACAGATTATCTCGTCCTCATCACTGTATCTACCTTGAGATGATAATGCGTAATATACCCTGTCATTTATATCAAAGGGGATAAAATCTGCAAAACTGCCTCGTATGGTATTGTATCCATAGAACTTTGCAATCATCTCCAGATAAGAAAATTTTATGGTATATTCATCATGGCCCCTAAGGGGAATCCTCTCAGGATTTCCTGAGGGGCTAATTTTTATCAGGTGCTTGAGATTTTCTGGGGCAGATGCCTCACAGCTATGCTCGCCAAGATAGATATATGGTATCCCTGATGTGCATAGCTTCTCTACAGCCTCAATAGCACCCATATTGAAATTAAATGGGTTACATTGAGGCCTTGGTAGTCCATATCTTTCAAAGAACTGGATGATTTTTTTCAAAACAGGGTCGACTGTATCCAATGATGATAATCCGAGTGTATCATGTCCTAAACCTACAACAGTGGGGAAATCCCCGAGGTTTTCATTCATGACCGCAAGCTCAAAACCTCTCAAAAAATAGTCGTCTGCATCAAGAAAATCCATCTGGGCAAAAGATACACTATAGCCCTTTAGTATCTCTTTTTGCCTTTCCAAAAGAAACGGGGATATATCGAGCATGGTTGGCTTAATGGAGACGTTCATCTCAAGGAAATCCCTCATGAGATAACCATATCCACCGCCTATCTCTAAGACCTGGATTAATTTATCCACAGGTATAAATCCCCTTAAGTGCCTGAACAGGAGCCTGCCAAAAGATTCATCTTGACCCAAAAACCGCCTTAACACTGTATTTTCTTTATATAAAGCATTGCATATTGTCAGTTCCCAACCAAGGCTGTCCAGCTCTTTTTTATGGTATGTATCTGTTTTATTTATGGAGTAGTTCATTCACTCAATACAATGAATCATAAATCCCTATTATGCCAAAGGCAATAAATACAATGGCAGCAAACCACTTGATTGCCTTCTCAGGGATGTTCTTACACAGGACTATACCGAATATAATACCTATTGCATCGGCTATAAGCATACCTGTTGTTGTTCCAAACCAGATACCCATTATATTCTCGTATTTTGTTGCCAGTGCAATGGTGGCAAGCTGTGTCTTGTCGCCCATCTCTGCAAGAAAAAAGGCAATGGCCACTGTCCAGAAGGGGCTGAAATTGAATCGCCTATCCTCGTTATCGAGCCTGTCTCCATGGAGGGTCCAGAGGCCGAATAATATAAATGATGCCGAGGCAGCTATCTGTATATAATCTATAGGAAAAACCTTTGTAAGATAACTACCGAGGAGCACTGCCAGGAGGTGGTTTAAAAGCGTTGCAAAAAATACACCCCACATAACAGTCTGCCATCTATACCGAGAGGCAAAGGCCATGGCAAGAAGCTGTGTCTTATCCCCCATCTCTGCAAGGACAACAAAAACCATAGACGCAAGATACGCTGTCATGAAATATCTCTCAATATAATAAAAAACCCCCATGGTGTTCATGGGGGTTTGGTTTTAACCTGTTAAATCTTACTGCCTGCCTGCCACGATGATGTCCACAACTGATGGATCGGCAAGTGTTGTTGTATCGCCGAGCTGGTCTATCTCGCCTGAAGCAACCTTTCTCAAGATCCTCCTCATTATCTTGCCTGAACGTGTCTTTGGAAGACCTGGGACAAACTGGATCTTGCCGGGTGATGCGATAGGACCGATCTCTTTTCTTACATGGGCAACAAGCTCTTTTTTTAGCTGGTCGCTGGGCTCGAAACCTGTCTTAAGAATAACATATGCATAGAGGTCTTCACCCTTGACTTCGTGCGGGAAGCCAACGACTGCTGATTCTGCTACTGCTGGATAGGAGTTAAGGGCTGCCTCGACCTCTGCTGTCCCCATCCTGTGACCTGATACGTTGACAACGTCGTCAATACGGCCCATGAGCCTGAAATAGCCGTCTTCATTCCTTATTGCACCGTCACCGGAGAAATAGAAGCCAGGCTGCTGGACAAAGTATGTATTGAAGAATCTCTCTGGTTCACCGAAAACGCCCCTCATCATTCCTGGCCATGAACGTTCCATGCAGAGTTCGCCCTGCTCATTAACAGGCGCATCCACTGCTGGCTGATCTGCTGATGACCTTGGCTGGAGTGCCCTGGCCTTTACGCCGAAGAATGGGAGTGTTGCAAAACCAGGGATTGTTGGCCATGCCCCTGGGAGTGGTGTAATGAGGATGCCGCCTGTCTCTGTCTGCCACCATGTGTCAACGATGGGGCATCTCTCGCCGCCTATATGTTTGTGATACCACAGCCATGCCTCTGGGTTGATGGGCTCACCCACTGAGCCGAGGAGCCTAAGGGATGAAAGGTCTCTCTTTGCAGGCCACTGATCCCCTTCCTTCATGAGTGCACGGATGGCGGTTGGTGCTGTATAGAATATGCTTACTTTGAACTTTTCAACAATCTGCCAGAATCTGTCTGGATTTGGATATGTGGGTACTGATTCAAAAACTATTGAAGTAGCACCGTTTGCCAGTGGTCCATAGACAATGTAGGAGTGACCGGTTACCCAGCCGATATCTGCGGTGCAGAAGAAGATGTCTTTGTCTTTGTAATCAAAGATGTATTTGAAGCTGGCGTATGTATAGACCATATAACCGCCTGTAGTATGGAGAACGCCTTTTGGCTTGCCAGTGGAGCCTGAGGTATAGAGGATGAAAAGGGGATCCTCTGCATCCATCCAGACCGGTGCACAGACATCGCTTATATCTGATGCTGCTATCTCATCCTCAAACCAGGTATCCCTTCCTGCCTTCATGGGAACGTCAAAATTATCGAGTCTTTTTACAACAATAACCTTATCTACCGTATGACCTTCTTTTGCACAGAGGTCAATTGCTGTGTCTGCTGTTGCCTTAGAGCTTACAGTCTTGCCAGAACGCCAGTAGCCGTTTGCTGTGATAAGTATCTTTGCCCCTGCATCGAGTATCCTGTCACGGAGTGCCTCTGCAGAAAAACCACCAAAAACTATTGTGTGGATTGCGCCTATTCTTGCACATGCAAGCATTGCAACTGGGAGCTGCCATATCATAGGAAGATATATGGCAACCCTGTCACCCTTGCGGACGCCTTTTTTCTTCAATACATTGGCAAATTTGGAGACGAGTTTTAGCATCTCTTTGTAGGTCAGTTTTACTACATCGTCTTCTGGCTCGCCCTGGAAGAGGATGGCAACCTTATCTCCCCTTCCTTTTTTAATCTGCATATCAAGGCAGTTGTAAGAGATGTTTGTCTTGCCGCCGATGAACCATTCAATCTCACCTTTTGCAAAATCTTCTCTATTCACCTTCAGCCATTTCTTATACCAGTATAGCTCTGATGCAATCTCTCCCCAGAATGTTTCTGGATCCTCCACCGACTGTTTCCACATCTTTTCGTATTCCTCACGGCTGCTAACATAGGCCTGCTCTACGAAATCCTCTGGTGGATAAAATTTGCCATTTTCTTCTCTAATCTTTCCCATACGGAACCTCCTGAATTAATATAATTAATTGTGATGCTTTTTAGTTTTCATGAGTAAACGCTCTATTCTAAACATAGAAAAGCGAGTTGTCAACAAAATTTTGTTAATATTTTCACAATTTATATAATTTTATTATTGCCTAAAGGTATTAAAAAATCTTTTTAAAAGCACCATGTTGTATAAAAAACTTTAAAAAAGCTTGAGGATTGGCTTTAAATCCTCTAATATATCAAAAAGTATATAAAAATTGTAAATAAGGAGAAGAAAATGGCAGATTTGAGAAAAAAAGAACCCTTAGAACTATTGATGGAAGGCAACAAGAGATATGTTTCAGGAAAACCCATCCACCCCAATCAGGACACAGCAAGAAGGACTGAGCTTTCCTCTGGCCAGAGGCCTTTTGCAGTTATAGTTGGCTGTTCTGACTCCCGCGTCCCCCCGGAGATTATATTCGACCAGGGTATAGGCGACATATTTGTTATAAGGGTTGCTGGGAATATTGTAGATGATGTGGCACTGGGTAGTATAGAGTATGCTGTTGAACACCTCGGGACAGAGCTTGTCGTGGTTTTGGGACACTCAAAGTGCGGTGCTGTAACAGCTACTGTAAAGGGTGGTGAGGCCCACGGCCATATAGGCAGTATTGTTCATATAATTATGCCTGCTGTGGAAAAGGCAAAGACTCAGCAGGGCGACATAGTTGAGAATGCCATAAGGAATAATATGGACATGGTAACCGAGGCAATAAAATCTGCAGAACCGATAATAACAAAATCAATAAAGGAAGGAAGGCTTAAGGTAATAAGCGCCTACTATGATATAGATACCGGGGTTGTTGAGTTTGAAAAATAAAAAATCAATTACAAATTAAAAGATGGGCACCTTTAGATTCAATGCATGGCAGATAGAGCTTACAACAAGGTGCCCCCTGCGATGCACCATGTGTATAAAGGATACATATAGAGATTGGCATCGCAGGGATATGGCTATGGAAGATTTTTTAAAGATTGTGCCATATCTCAGATATGTCCATACTGCAGTCCTCGAGGGTTGGGGTGAATCACTTATGCACCCCCATCTCCTGGATATTATAGGTTTAGTAAAAAAACAGGGGTGTGAGGTAGGATTTGTTACAAGTGGATATGGCCTTGATGAGGACCTTATTATCAAACTTATAGAGGCAGGGATAGATTTTATAGGTTTCTCTATCTCCGGTGCAACAGATAAGACCCACAATTCAATCAGGGTCAACTCTGACTTTTATAATCTTGTGGGGTCAATAAAGGCCTTTAACACCTGCATTGCAGAAAATAATCTAAAAAAGCCCAAAATTCACATTGTTTATCTTATGCTTACAGAGAACATACTGGAGATGCCTGCTGTTATAAGGCTTGCAGCAGATACAGGCGTAAAAGAGGTAGTATTTATAAATATCACCCATATAACCAATGACCGTCAGGACAGGGAAAAGGTATTTATATGCCAGGTCCACGAGGAACAACCCTACAGAGGGATAATAGATGAGACGATAAAGGCTGCAAAAAGACTCAAGATAAAGATAAACCTGCCCGGTATGACAGCAGGGGATGTGGCGCTCTGTTCTGAAAACCCCCTTGAAAATCTTTATATATCTTCAGAGGGAGAGGTCTCGCCGTGCGTATACCTTTATCCGCCTATACCAGATGATTTTAAAAGGATATTCTGTGGCAAAGAGCATACAGTTAATAAAGTAAGTTTTGGTAATATATTTAATGAAGACATGGAGACCATATGGAATAAAAAAGGGTATTTAGATTTTAGAGGCAGATTCTACGAGAGAAAAAAGAAGATGGAGGAGCTATATAACCTGATTTTAGAACCAAAAAGAATAAGAGATATGACACTACCTGAGCCCCCTGAGCCATGTAAGACATGTCATAAGATACTGGGGGTATGAATTAAAAGAAGCAAGACAAGAAAGGGTGTTAAATGTTAAAGGTTAAAAGGAGTATCCTTTAAATTAGAGATGAATTATTTCTTATATGGAACCTAATGGGCAGACCTTGCAAATAAGCCTGCCCATTTTTATCATATGCTAAAACTTGGGTACAGGGAATATAACCCCACCGAATATAAGCCATGCAAAAAGAAGTGTCCATAGAATATTGAATGCCTGGGCAATTAAAAATGCTGCTGCCGGTTTTCCACCACCCATGGATACAAGCTCTTTAAACTGTGTGTCAAGACCTATGCACAGAAATGCAAGGGTAAACCACCAGCCCCTCAATCCGGCTGTTACACTTGTTACTGCCTTTGCCGATGCCTCTGGCATGAAGAAAGAGAAGACTATAGAGGCGATGATAAAACCCACTACAAATTTTGGGAATCTGAACCATATCTCCATGGCACTGGGTTTTTCCCCTGCTGCCTGGCCCTTGAATGTAAACCAGATGGCAAGTATAAAGGCAACAACACCGATGAGCACATTCTGTGCCATCTTAACAACCACTGCCACGGCCATTGCTGCCTCACCTGCTATGGCACCTGCTGCCACAACTGCACCTGTTGTATCTATTGTGCCGCCTATCCAGGCCCCTGCCACTGCCGGCGCCATCCCCACTGCCTTTGCAATAAGGGGCTGGAAAATGAGCATGGGTATAGCACAGAGAAGGACGAGGGATATGGTATGGCTTACCTTCTTCTGGTCACCTTTTACTGCACCGCCTGCGGCAATGGCAGCAGAGACACCGCAGACGGAGACTGCAGTCCCGAGTATTGAAGCAAATTCATCATCAAGACCAATCTTTTTTGCCACCCAGTAGCACACATAGAACACTGCAAAGATGACAATAATAGACTGGATCATACCATATGCACCCACCTTGGCAATGGTTGTGAATAAGACCTCTGCACCTAACAGGACAAGACCGATTTTTATAAAAAATTCTGTCTTTACTGCTGTCTTTAGCCAGTCCGGGACACCAACGGTATTGCTAATGAGTAGACCGATAAGCAGTGCCCAGAAAACCACCTCGAGCCCGTAATAACTAACCGTTGTATTACCGGCAATAAAAAAAGACACAGCCGATAGTATATATACTATGGGAAAACCAAGGGTAAATTTGCCCACTGACATCCCCATAAATGCCATACCTATTGCACCCAGTATCCATAGGCCTATTAAAAGATAAAGGGCCTGCAGGAGATTAGCACCTGATAGGACCTTGCCTATTGTGGATGTAGCATCTCTTTTCAGGTCTTTTCCTAACTTATCTGCCTTTTTTGCCACATCTTTGTCTTTTGCACCTTTTGCTGCCTTCTCCAGATCACCCGCTGTATTACCGATTGCCTTTCTGTCCTTGCCATCAAGGGCATTCTTCAGAGACTGGGTCTGGGCTAAAATACCGGTCTCGCCCTTTGCCTCAGCGTCTTTTGCCAGGGCCTCTGCCTTTTTGACATAACCGTTTATTTTTTCGTTAAATGCCCCGTCTGTCATCCATCTCCAGGAAGGCAGTTTAAATGTGGCACCTGCAAGAAAGATTATAAGGATGATAAATCCGATCCAAACAGACATCCAGTCGTCTTTTTTCCACAGCGTAGTCCAGTCAATAGTCTTTTTTTCTTCCATAAACACCCCCTTATTTTGATTTCATATTGTCTTATCAAGGCTGATTATACCCTAAAAAATCTTATTAGCCTACTTATCAAAACTTGTCAACCCTATTTTTTATTTTAGTTATCTAATTGGAGGGCTAAATCAAGACGTTTTGCAAAACCATGCAAATGTCTTGAGATCCATGGAAGGTGAATTTCTGCATTATAAAGAAATCATTATATTATCTACAGGGGGGTTAAAGATGTGCCTCAGAGTTAAAGCTCTTTTATAAAGGCCTCAAACCATAATCAATAATCGATTGTTTCTGCTTTAAGGTATTGGATTTATATTAGAAAATAAAAGCCTTAGTCTACAATCTATATTCTATCGTGAGTTGTTGCGGGTGCTTAAAATAAAAAGGGGACAACTTTATGTCCCCTTTTTTGAGCCAAAAAATTTTTCTTATTTCTGTTTTGCTATGAAATCCTTGCAGAATTTAACAATCTGATCACCGGGGAGACCTTTTGCCTTTGCACCCTTTGCGTATTCATCGAGGAGTGGCTGCACAGCCTTTGCCCAGCGGGCATCCTCTGCAGCAGAGAGTTGGACTATCTTGTTGCCCTTGGATTTCAAGAAATCATAACCTTCTTTGTCTATGGCATCCCATAGTTGTGCCTGTTTCTGTGTATATTCTTTGCTTACATCTTCAAAGACCTTCTGGACATCCTTTGGAAGAGAATTCCATTTGCCTTTGTTCATAACGACAAACATAGCTGTTGTGTAGGCAGAACCAAAGTTCTGGACTGTATTGGCAACGACCTCACCCCATTTCCATCCCTGAAGTGCCTCGGCAGGGGCCATAGCGCCTTCAGCAACACCGGTTCTCAGTGCATCGTATGTCTCACCCATTGCAGTGCCAACAGGTGCAGCACCCAGTGCTGTTACGACCTTTGATGCAAGGCCTGTTGCCCTTATCTTTCTACCCTTTAAATCCTCGAGTTTGGAGACAGGGAACTTTGTATGTATTATACCAGGGCCATGGGCATGGAGAATGAGGACCTTGACATCAGCAAGTTCTTTGGGCTGGAACTTCTGGTAGACAGCATTAACGAGGTTTGTTGCTATTACACCACTCTTGTAACCGAAGGGAAGGTCAACAGCCTCCATTACAGGGAATTTCCCTCTTGTGTATGCAAAGCAGCTCTCGCCTATGTCAGATATGCCTTTTACAACACCGTCATAAACCTGTGCTGCTGGTGTCAGTGTGCCGCCGGGATAGTATTTTATCTTTACCTTGCCGCCTGTTCTCTTTTCTATCTCCTTTATCCATTCCTCCATAATCTTGCTGTTTTTATGGGCTGCTGGGAAGAAGTTGGAGAAGCTCAGCTCGATTGCCTTCTGGGCACCGGCTATGCTCGGTATGGAGACAAAGCAGACAGAGACAAAAAAGACAAAAAGAAAAAACTTGACCATAAAACTTTTTTTCATAACCACATCCCTCCTAAATTATTTTTTTTATTTATATTAAATCCTATAATGCTTTGTCAACCCTTTTTTCCCCATAGACAATTAAAACATTTGAAAAAAAACAAAAAAAGGCCTCCAGCATATAGTCTGAAGGCCTTATCAACAGAAGTTGATTTCTATTGGACTGCCATACCAAGCATTTTAGGTAAAAACAGGGTAAGCTCCGGGAAGGCTATAAATATTATAGCCGCCACAATAAGACATCCAAGGAATACCCATATCCCGGAGAAAACAGTATTTAAAGGTATCTTGGATATACCTGCAACCACATAGCTGTTTACACCTACAGGTGGTGTGATGACCCCCATCATGGTGATCAGGACTATAATCACGCCAAACCATACAGGGTTAAAGCCAAGCTGGAGTATAACAGGATAGAATATGGGGACTGTGAGGACTATAAGGGCAAGGGCATCTATCACACAACCGCCGATGAGATATATGAAGATAATCATGGCCATAATAATGATAGGGTGCAGTCCGAGACCGCCGACCCATGATGCCACTGTAAAGGGTATACGGGAGAGGGCTATAAAGTGTCCGAATATGGTAGCGCCTGCCACTATAATCATAATCATACATGATGACACAAGGGTATCGAGTATAGACTTCCAAAAGGCCTTTAATGTTATTGTCCTTGTTACTATAACCAGGAGGAGTGTGACAAAGGCACCTATTGCACCGCCTTCAGTGGGTGTAAATATCCCCTTCATGATACCGCCCATGAGGATAAAGAATATAATAATAATCTCTATACCACCCTGCAGGGATTTTATCCTTGCACCCCATGTTGATCTCTCGCCTTTTGGTCCGAGGGCCGGATTCTTTTTGCACCAGATATATATGGCAGTGATAAACAAAAGACAGATAACAATCCCTGGCAGGACACCGCTCATAAACAGTGTGCCTATGGATAACTGGGTGAATATCCCGTAGACTATGAATATAACGCTGGGTGGGATCATAATCCCTATACCACCAGAGGCTGATATAACACCGCCTATAAGCCTGTCATCGTATTTGTAACGCCTCATCTCAGGGACAGATACACTGGCGAATGTAGCGGCAGTAGCAGTGGTGGAGCCACAGATGGCGCCGAAGAATGTGCAGGCAATACTTGTTGCCATGGCAAGACCACCAGGTATATGGCCTATAAATTTATAGGACATGTCGTAGAGTTTTTTACCTATACCGGAGTTTGCAGCAATCTGACCCATCAAAATAAAAAGAGGGACAACTGTCAGGCTGTAAGTGGTAAAAACATCATACACATCCTTGGCAAGGAGGTTGCATGCAGCAGGAAAGGATGTCAGGTATGCAAAACCTATAAAGCCTGTTATGGCCATGGCAAAACCTATCTCAAGGCCAACAGCCAAGAGAAAAAACATGAAGAGGAAACCTATTACACCTATTAATTCTGCACTCATTTCTGCTCCTCCTTTATAGCCAATATGGTATCCAAAATAAGGGTGATTACCTGGAAGAAAAGGCATATGCCTATTCCAAAGGCAATGGGATAGAAGGGTAATTGAAGGGTTGCCGATACCTCCCCTGATGTCCTCAGGTCATTGGACATGACAATCATCTCATATCCCATAAATGCAAAGAGAAAAAGCCCCAAGAGCCTCGTCAGGACAAGCCAGAATTTTTTTGCCTTTGGTTTAAATTTCATGGTAAAGAAATCCACTGTTATATGGCCCTTCAAAGATGTGGTATATGGGATGCTGAAACCAAGGACAACAGCTGCAGCAAGACCAACAAGCTCATATGTCCCTACAATGGGTTTTTTGAAAAACCTCAATATAGTATCTGCCACGGTGATAAGCATCATAAAGACAACAGCACACCCACCTATGATGAACAAAAAACGGTTAAATTTTTTTATCAACTCACTGAATGCCATGACCATCTCCTCCTTAATAACCTATTTTATTACGCCAGCCCGGGTCAAAGGTCTTATCAAAGAAATCCTCTAATTTTGATAGCAGCCTCTTCCAGCCTGTTGAGAAATCATACTGGAGAACATCCTCAAGAAATGGGACTATCTCGCCGAGTTTATCCTTTGGCAGGTATCCGTGTGCCTTCATCTGGTATGACTTCTGTAATGCATCAGCATTTAATGCCTGGGCAGTAAGCATAACAACCTTGAGGCCTTTTTTGACACTGTATTCAAGGAGGTCAAAACCCCTGACACCCATAATATCGAGGATTACAATGTCATAGGTATTTTTCTCTAATTTTTCCATGGCCTCTTCATAGGTTACCGCCTTTTCGAATGTGCAACTCGGACAGGCCTCTTTTATCTCTTCCTCCAAGACCACAAGGACATCCGGCTCATCATCCACTGCCAAGATTTTTTTCCCTTCCAGTAAACTTTTATTCATGGTTCTCACCTCATTTGGTAAAATTAATTTCTTTAAAACCTATTTTGTTTTAAATGTCAAGGAAAAGCCATAATAATACAACAAAAACCGCTTATTTTTTATCCCATTCCTTTTTGTTTCTTATCGTGAACAAAAACGAAAATTTAATTGTATACAATATAATTTTTATTCAACATTATGTTCAGAGTCCTTTAAGCCACCAAGTCTTTTTCCTCGCAGAAGGATGTTCTAATTTTTAGCAAGATAGTATCTTTTTCCTCTGTAAGCTGTTTTATTTTCCCTCTATTTTTTTAATAAAATCCTGCCTCTCCTTTTTGCTCCATTGAGAGCAATAGGGTCTCTTGCCCTTCATAATCATGTCCATGCACTGGGAGCATGAAGGATTGCAAGCGACAATTGGTTCGGCTATCTCGCCTTTGGCCTTTTTGGGCCAGAGTGGGTCGCTGAAGAGGACCCTTGCAAGGCCTATTAGATCCGCCTCTTTGTCTTTTATAACCTTATCAGCATACTGGGGGGTCTGAATCCTTCCTGCAGCTATAATCACCGTCTCAGGCAGGGCTTTTTTAATGGCCTTTGCAAATGGAACCATATACCCTTCGTTTCTTTCCATTTCAACATATGGAGGCATTTTGAATGATTCATGGGTGCCTGCCATGACAGATAGGTAGTCTATGCCTTTTTCTGCATATGTCTTTGCAAAAACGACTGCCTCATCCAGGGTAAGCCCGCCAGGGTATAGTTCATCGGCAAGGAGCCTGTATCCCACTGGATACTCTTCGCCCACCTTTTTTCGCACAGCCTCGAGGACCTCTATAGGAAAGCGCATCCTTGCCTCAAGGCTACCGCCGTATTCATCGGTCCTCTTGTTTAGCCTCGGCGACACAAACTGGCTTAAGAGATAACCTGTGCCTCCATGGAGTTCTACACCGTCAAAACCTGCCTTTTTTATCCTTAATGCAGCATCTGCATATCTCTCAATCATAAATTTTATCTCATTGACAGTCATCTCCCTTGGGGTGACATCCCAGACCTTGACCGGAGAGGGCGCAATCCTGTCCCTCATGAATGCATATCTACCTGCATGATTAATCTGGGCAAATGCGTATGCCCCTTCATTGTGTATGGTATCTGAAATCTTTTTCAGGCCGTCTATGTATTCATCCTTATCCACCCTTAGCATAAAGGGTGCGCCGAGACCGGAGGGGTCAATACACATGTTCTCTACAACAATAAGGGATGCCCCTGACGCCCCCATCTTTTTGTAGTGGTCAAGGACGAGTTCTGTTACCTTTCCCTCTGCATCAGCATACCCCACATACATAGGGGCCATGGTTATCCTGTTGGATAGATTAAGACCTTTGATTTTTATTGGACTGAAAAGATTTGGATATAAGTTCATAGCTCAACCCCCTGTTTTATTTTAAGTGTATGGACGCTCTTTTTTAACCGATTAAATCCTGTCCATAACTCCTCACTGAATGATTATTACCTTTTTCCATGATATTATCAAGAGGGGTTTTGATGGATTAGGCAGGGTTTATAATGGCCTCCAGGGTCTTTTTATCCATGGAGACCTCTGTGTATATAGATTCCAAAGTCTTGGCATCGAGCCTCAAGAAATCTCTCTCTAAAGGTGTAACAATCACACCTGTCATCTCTATAACAGCAGGGCTTACCGCAATCCTGTCCCCATCCTGCATGAAAAATACATGGGGGCGGTGTCTTGACCTGGGAAATACTATAAGGTTCAAGCCTTCTTCCCCGGTCAGGCAGGCAATATTAAGCATGGGCTCATCTTCTGTATTGAGGGCAGATTTCAAGGCATGGAGTAGCCCACCAAAGGCAGCCTCTAAGGCCTGAGTTTCATTACCCTCGAGGATAAAAAAGACCCGTCCCTGGATATCTCCGTAGTATATAAAGGCATGGGGTGTAGAAGAAGACATTATAATCTTTTTACAATGATTTAACTCCTTTTCAAGAGGTGTATTACCCCTGGGGATGGCCTGAAAATGGAGGTGGTCAGGGGCAGATGCCCCGCATTTAGGGCCGTTATAGAGGGTAATCCAGCCATCACCTAAGTCTTTTGTGAGTTCCAGGAGAAAACCTATATTTTTGTCAATCTGCTGGGGTGAGTGTCCTATGGAGTTTATGGTGAGGTGGTGGTAGAAGACAGGTGCAGGGTTGCAGAGGATGAGAAAATCCCTGTAGAGTATGCCTTTTTGCCCTTCCGGGAGATTAGAAAGGCACAGAAAACAAGGTCTACTTTCTATGGCCTCTGGTCTTGTATCTGCAAGGGTGCTCGTTGCTCTGCCAGGATTATGCTGTATCTTAACGGTGAATCCATTGCAGGAGATGGTTCTGGTTTTTGTTTTTTTGAGCAACTCATAGTTTTCCCTTAATTGGCGCCATGTCTTTATCTGCTGGGATAAAAGCCTGTTGCAAAGACCACTCAGGTCTTTTCCATCGAAATAAGCATATATCTTATCTGTAGGATAGTTGCTCATATTTTTTTGTTCATTTTTTGCCTTGAGATGATCTCCTCTGTGCGGATACTATCTTTAAAGGCATTGTTCTCGTTTATCTTTTTTAGGGGTAGGGCTGCATCTGTATTACCCTCCCATCGTCTGCATAGATAGAGGCTCTCGAATATCCTCCCTATCCTGTATTCACGGCATATATGAAGTGCTGCTGCATAGTCCTCCCCATAGCTCACATTGAGGAATCCTATACGCCTTATTATCGTAGTATTAAATGCCCTTGGTGCTCCGAGGCCGTTTATGCGAAGGGCGTTGTTGTGTCCGTTTTCATCTGTCCACTCCCTGTGGTCTATAAGACCGGGTGGAATCTCTTTGAGGTTGAAGTCCACAATGGTGTATGAACCTATTACCATTGCATAGCTGCCATCACGGAGCATTTCAACTACTTTCTGGAGCGTTTGGCTGCTACTGTAGAGGTCATCTGAGTCAAGCTGAACTGCATACCTGCCACAAAAAGGGGAGTAAATCGCCTCGTTCCAGCAGCCGCCAATCCCGAGGTCGTGCCTTTCCGGGATTATATGGATTAATTGAGTGTGTTTATTGGCCAGACCAGAGAGGATGCCTGTTGTGCCATCTCCTGAGTGGTTGTCCACTACTATGATATTAAATGAAAAATCCGTTTTCTGGGATAGGGCACTATAGATAGCATCTGCAATAGTCCCTGCCCTGTTTTTAACAGGTATGATAATAGAGGCTTCAACTGGGAATTGATGACCCCCCATCTGCCCTGTTTTTTTGAGATACTCAGGTGGTATGTAGGTATCAATTTTTTTCAGATAATCTGTGAAAACAAACTCCATCTCCCTCTGGACCTCGGTGTTTTTCGGGTCTACATAGGAAAAGTGGGTATCTATCCTTTGGCTATCCTCTTTATCAAATACAGAATACAGGGGCTCATCTATGTGGTGAATCGGATTGTCTATAGAGACCTTGAGTCGAAGGTCATAGAGACCGGCAAACCTCACAGGTGGTATTGCCCCGTATCTTTGAAGGGCTATTTTTACTGCCTCTGTTGAAAAAAACATGATTGGGCCGAAATCAAAATCATCCCGGACGCTCCCAAACTGATAATCGATGAGGGGGTGCGGTCTTCTAACATCTTTTCCTTCATCATAATAATCGGAATAGACAATACCTGCCCTTTTGGTTTTGGCTGCCTCAAGCATCCTCTCCATTGCATGAGATTTAAAAAAAATGAGATTATCCTTGACAAGCAGGAGGAAGTAATCGGTCTTGACCCCGGCGATTATTCTATTGAGCGTTTCGTTTGTCGTTAATGGCACAGACGTTGTTATAACTTCTTCTACAAGACCGGATTCTCTAAGGCTTCTATGCGATTTCTCGAATATCTGTCCTGACTGGGATGTGGCTATAATGGTTATAGGACGCAAATAAGAACCTCTCTTTTTTGCAATTAATGATTATTGCCTTTTTGAGTGATAATATCAAGAGGACTTTTTGGTGCATTTGTCATATGGGTGTAAATCAATGCATAAAAAGGGACATTTTTATCCTGTGTAAGTTTATTGGATATTATAAACTCCTGAAAATCAGTCAACATGCCTTTTAAGTCTCCATTTACCATAAATACCACAAATTACGATATTCTTTTTTGGTATTTATGATCACTAAAAACGAATATTTTTCAATAATAATATCGAATTTTATTTGTTGTATTTTTTTTAATTTTTTATGTAAAATCCAAGAAAAAAGAACTTCGTATATTGATTGCTGGGCTTATAGCTTTTAAAATAATTGATATAGGAGGCTCTAATGGACGTTTACGTAAATTATCCAAATCCACACTTTACGGTCCACAGCAATGCACAATGTACCGAAATTCAGAAACATAAGAAAACAAATCAGAGAGTCGTCACCGTAGACAATTCAAATTTTGGGCAAGTCTTGTCTGACCTAGTAAACAACAAATATTCGTTTTCTTCAAATGCGTCGGAAAATGATATGTGGTTTGATATAACTTTATCTTCACCACAGCAAAATACAGGTTTCGTATTTATTTTACAAGCTATTTTAGGAAACAGATATAAACCTTTGTCAAATGCTCCTGTTACCTTTCATTGCTGAGACGGATTTGAAAGGACCAACAAGGCGGTCCAGCGAATCGCCGAAAAAGCCTGCTCCCGCTGACCTTTGCGTTATGTGTCAAATTGTGAGCAGGAAAGAAGGTCAAATTGATTCGACCTATTAGTAAAAGGAGGTGGTTTTATATGTGATTGTTTCTTTATTCGGAGGTATAGCTACGGGAGTTGTTTATTATTTTCTATCAACTATCAAAAAAAGGAGGATACAAGTATGAAAAACAAGATGTGGAAAACAATGATAGTTTTACTTATTTCGGTTTTGCTCATTAGCTGTGCGACGATTATGGGTAAAAGTGGCCCTGAAACTTTGAATGTTCGTAGCACTCCCGAGCAAGCAAGTGTTATTATTACTGATGAAAGTGGTGTCAAGATTTTTGAGGGTAAAACCCCTACTACCTTACCACTAGAAAAAAAGAAAGGCTATTTTAGTGGTAAAAAATATACTGTAAAAATCACGAAAGATGGTTATGCTGCCCATACTCTTACTGTAGATACGAGGTTAAATGGATGGTATATAGGTGGTAACCTTCTACTTGGAGGTCTTATTGGTTGGCTTATTGTTGACCCTCTAACAGGTGCTATGTGGACTCTTGATACAAATGAAATC
>ERZ795052.76-NODE-76-length-138342-cov-6.738038_pt1 | contig 138342 bp, 130 predicted proteins | sample MGYA00375136_ERZ795052 | MGnify/ENA primary metagenome ERZ795052 (study PRJEB30181, sample SAMN05720156) | activated sludge metagenome | isolation source: Anaerobic digester | place: Japan | collected 2015-05-26 ...
GCGTTCTGGCGCTGAAGGAGGTTGAAGTTTTGGAAAATGAAGCCTATCTTGCGATTTCTGGTCTTGGCCAGCTTTTTGGCGCTCATCGAGGATACTTCCTCGTATTCCAAAAAATATTCGCCCGAGGTCGCAAAATCCAACAGGCCGATTAAGTTCATAAGCGTCGATTTCCCCGAGCCCGACGGCCCTAAAATGGAGACGAACTCGCCTTTTTTGACCTCGAAATTTATGTCGAAAAGCGCCTGAAACGAGACGTCGCCCTGCGTGTAGATTTTATTTATGCCCCGCATGAAAATGAGATTCATTTTTTACCTTGACTTCTTCAGGAGCTCTTAAATACTGAGGTTTAATTAATATTTGAGTCTATACCTGCCTTTTATCGGGGCCTTCAATAACAAAATATTAAAACCCTTTTGAGCTCGATATGTCCCTCTGTTCGACACTCCCAAGGCCGAGATTATAATAGTAACTCGCCCGTCCTACTTCTTATCAGCGCCTCAACAACAATTGTTTAAACCATTTCGAAAGCTATTAGGCCTTTTGCCTTGTTTTCGAGATTTTGGACTCGTTATATCCCGAGAGAAGAGAGGAAGGAGTCTTCTTTTTCGTAGTAGATAACGGCGCCGTTATAAATTCGCTCGTCGTCGGACTTGATTATGGCGTTTTTGCCGTTGCTGAGCACGATGTCGACGTAAACCATGGCGGTGCTGTTGCTCGTGGGCGATTTTTTAACCAGCACGTAGTCGTTGGAGCCGTCGTTGTAGATGGCGTAAACCGGCACGATGAGGCCGGTGCGCTCGCCCGTCTGAATAGCGACGGCGACGGTGCCGCCCACGACGTTGCCGGCGTTTACCGAGCTGTCGGAGTCGCGCGGCGGAATATTCAGCTCAATGATGGCCGAAAAGAGCTGGTTTTGTCCCGAAGTGCCGGCCGGCGTCCGCGAAATGGGCAAGAGCTTGCCGTATAGGCTGCCGCTGGGCGAGGTGAAAGTGACCTTGGCCTCGAGCGGCTCTTCGGAGTTTTCCTCGGCTATCCGAATATTGTTGATTTCATACTGCGAAAGCGTGACGGCGACGGTGGCGCGCGTGTAGTCGGTGGCGGTAAACAGTTTGGTGCTTGTATCGGTTATCTTGGAAAATTCGTAGATATGGACGCTGTTGATATAGGCGTTTTCGAGAACGAAGGTCAGAAGCGGGTCGTCAAACGTGATGCCCTCGCCAATGACGTCCTGCACCGTAACGTCAAACTCGGCGGGGTCGGTTATTTGCCACGGCGCGCCCGTTCGGGAAATCTCGCGCACCTTGAAGAGCACAAAATCCATGTCGAGGTCTAAAATTCTGGTGTCGTTTGCGATAAAAAGCTCGGTGACGAGGTATTCGCAACTTTCTTCGGGATCGCTTTGCGTCTTGAAAGTAAACACCGAGGAATGACCAGCCAAAAACTGGTGAGTCGCCGCAAAGACCAAGGTGCCCGTCGCGTTGATGTTCAGCGTCAGGCTGCCCTCCGTCACTTTGGTTTCGGCGAAGTTATCGGTTTGGGTCGCTAAAATGTCGGGGAGCACGATGGCAAGCACAATGCCGATGATGACGACGACGGCAACCGCCATGAAAAAGATGTCGCGCGGGCGAAGCTTTTTCTTTTCCTTAAACTTTTGAGGACGGCTTTCGATGGCGAAAGCAAGGCGCGCGTCGGCGCCGCCTTCGTCGGCGATAATCTCTTTGAAAAGCTCGTCCTCCAAAGAATAACTCCTGGGCGCTTCTTTAGTATCTTCGGGCTTTATAATCTTTCTTTTATCCGGCATATTTCTCCCTGCGGATTTAATCCGTAAAACAGTATAAATTTTATACTCTATTTATAGGTTGTCCCGATAAAAAGGCTTTTAAATTGTTAACCGACACATCGATGAGCCTTTGCCGCGCCTCTTTGGATGCCCAGCCTATGTGGGGTGTAATCACGATGTTTTTGGCCGAAAGCAGCGGGTTGCCCGCCTTGGGCGGCTCGCTGTCCATAACGTCGAGGCCGGCGCCGCCGAGATGCCCCGAGTTTAGGGCGTCGGCCAGCGCTTCTTCGTCGACTAGTCCGCCCCTTGCCGTGTTGATGAAAAAGGCGCCCTTCTTCATTTTGGCAAACTTTTCGGCGTTGAACATCTTCTTGTTTTCTGGCGTCAGCGGGCAATGGAGCGAAACTATGTCGGATTTTTCCAAAAGCTCGTCCAAACTCACCGCGCCCTCCCTCATGCTGGGAGTGTTGAACAGCACTTTCATGCCGAAGGCGCGCGCCGCGGCGGCCACCGCCTTGCCTATCGCGCCGTAGCCCAGCAGCCCAATCGTTTTTTCGGCAAGCTCGGTCACGGGTGTGATCCAAAAACAGAAATCCTTGATTTTCTGCCATTCGCCCGCTTTCACCGCCGCCGAGTGCACGCCGACGGCGTTGGTGAGCTCGAGAATGAGCGCGAAGGTGATTTGCGCCACGCTGAGTGTGGAATAGGCGGGGACGTTGCAGACTGTTATGCCGCGCGCCCGCGCCGCTGCGGTGTCGATAATATTATATCCCGTCGCAAGCACGCCTATAAATTTTAAATGGGGGCATTTATCCATTAGTTCGGCCGTCATCGGCACCTTGTTGGTGTAGACGGCGTCGAAGCCCGTCATTCTTTGGGCGGCCAGCTCAACGGGCGTTCTGTCGTAGACGACAAGCTCGCCCAGCGCGGCTAGCGCGTCCCAGCTCAAATCGCCGGGGTTGGTGGTATATCCGTCGAGAATAACTATCTTCATTGAGGCTCCTATCCTTTTAAAATATGCGCGCGGTGCGCGTTTACAAATTTATTTTATCCGGTCAATCTAAGGATTTATTCCTCGTTATTGTCCCGGGTCTTGTTTTCGGATTTTGGCTTCAGCTCCTCTATCAGCGCCTTGAGCTTTTCCCCTTCGGGATAGCCGTTCTCAACCGCTCTTTGAAGGCTTTCCTCGGCCAAGCCGAAGAAACCAAGCTCGGCGGCGGCGAGCGCGAGAAGGGAAGCGACGTTAAAGTCGGCAGGGTATTTTTCGGCAGCGGGAGTCAGAATTTCATAGGCGCGGCGAACTTCGCCGTCCTCGTAGAGCGCGGTGGCGTGGACTAAGAAAAGACCGGCCGAATCGCCGCCCGACTCCTCCGCCTTCTCGGCGTAGAGCGCGGCGTTTTTCTTGTCGCCCAGATTGAGGGCGGCCATAGCCATGTTTTCATAGCAGATTTGGGGCGAAGAAAGTTTGAAGCGCTTGAGCTTCAATGCTTCGCTAAAACAGTCGAGTGCTCTTTGATAGTCGCCCGCCTTGAATGCGCGCTTGCCCCGGATTAGGTAAAGGTCGGCGGAATAGAGATTGCCGAAAGCAAAAAGCGCGATTATTCCGCTCATAATCGTGAGAAATGCGAATATCGCTATCGTGAGATAAGTGTAAATCATCCGCCCTCCTCGGCATTTTTTTAGCAAAAGCATTCTCTCGTTAATGCTGAAAAAAGTGAGGTCGCCCCCACTTTTTAAAAAGCCTATGATAAATCAGGCCGCGGCGGGGAACCGGCCGCACGCAGCTGATTCGCTTTACTCTACCCCAATCGGGATAAGGTGGACGATTCCAGCGCGCCGCGCGCGCCGGAATCGAATAGAATTTGCCTAATTCTAAGCGCTTAACCTTCGATATACTGCCCTTGCGCGTAGTAGGCGACCGTCATCATGAGGTTGCCCAGCGCGGCGCCGAACTCGGGGGCGCCGTCGATGAACAAGAAACCCTTCTTGATGTATTCGATCATGTCGGCCTTGGACATAAGGATGTCGAGCGCGTGTTGGGCGTTGTCGAAGTTCATGGTGAGGAAGGGCTTGCAGCGCTTGTAGACGCCGCGTCCCGCCTTGCTGTTGCCCGCCTTAACCCTGATGTAGGAGTTGAGCTCGGGCTTGTCCTTAACCGACCAGGCAAAGGCGCGGTCGGGGCTGGTCTGGGTGAAGTTCTTGATTTCGGGGTGCCCCATTTTATTGAGGCGGCTGATGCCGTTGGGAAGGAGATAGAAATACAGCTTGACCAAAAGCTCTTTGTCCGATTCCTTCTTGGGCGCGTCGGTGGCCTGCAACAGCGCGGCCATCCTGAGCAACGTCATGAGAATGGGAATCAAATAGCCGAGCTTACTCATTCCCTTGATTTTGGGGAACGGCATGCCTTTGCCCGAGAAGAATATCGCGAACTTCCTGAGGTCGGGGAAAGCAAATTCCAAATCGGGGCTTTCGTGGGCTTTGCCCACCTTGACGGTGAAGACACCGTCCTCGATGACGAAATGCGTCGCCATCTTGCCGCCGGGCTCGCCCTCGCAGGCCGCGCTCACTTGAAAGACAAAGCTCTTGCCTTTAAACTTGGCGGCGAACTTGGGCTCGCTCTCGACTATTACCCGAAGCAGAGGAAGCGCCGAATAGAAGAATATTCCCGCGGCATACCTGTCGTCTTGGGTGATTTTAATTTCGTTCGCCATATTTTACACCTCGTCCGTCCAATCCTCGGCGGTGCCAAAGTTGAGCTTAGTGATATCCAGGCCCTTCTTGACCGCTTCGGCTTCGAAGTCGGCTTTCATGAGCTCGAGCACGTTCTTGACTATGCCGGCGGCGTCGATTTCATGCATCGCCAGGAGGTCTTCGTGGAGTCCGATGGCGGAGAACTTGTCGGGGATGCCGAGGCGCTTGAAGGCGCAGCCCTTGCCGCTCTCGACTATGGTTTCGGCGACAGCCGAGCCAAGACCGCCTATGATGGTGTGGTCTTCGGCGGTAACGACGCGGCGCGTCTCGTCGACGGCCTTGAGCACCGCTTCTTTGTCAAGGGGCTTAATGGTGTGCATATTGAGCACTCTGGCGCTGATGTTGTAGTCGTTCTCCAAAATCTTGGCGGCCTGCATCGACTGATAGACGCAGGAGCCGCAGGCGATGATGGTAACGTCGTTGCCCTCGTTCATGGTGACGGCCTTTCCGACTTGGAAACCGTAGTCCGAGGTCGAATAGACGGTGTTGTCGAAGCCGCGGTTGATGCGGATATAGAAGGGGCCGGGCGTGTTGGCCGCGGCGCGCACCGCGAGAGCGGTTTCAATGCCGTCGGCGGGGCAAATCAGCGTCATGTTGACGAGTCCGCGAACAACGGCGAAATCCTCGATGGCGTGGTGGGTGGAGCCCGCCTGTCCGAAGGAGGTGCCGCCGTGCGTGCCGATTATTTTGACGTTGACGTTTTGATAGCAAATGTCGGTGTGAACCTGGTCGAGCGCGCGAAGGCTTGCGAACACCGAGAACGAAGACGCAAAGGGGATGAGCCCGCACTTCGCCATACCGGCGGCGACGCCATACATGTTTTGCTCGGCTATACCGACGTTGAAGAATCTGTCGGGGTGCTTTTCTTTAAAATCACCTATTTTGGTCGACCCCGCGAGGTCGGCGGTGAGGGCGACGACGTTGGGATTCTCGTCGCCGAGTGCGCTGAGTGTTTTCCCGTAAATTTCCGCGGTGGCGAGCTTGGTGCTTTCTACCGCAGTGAATGATAATCCGCCTGCCATATTATATGCCCTCCTTTTCGGCTCTGGCTATTCTTTCGGCGCGATACTTCTTGAGGTCTTCGCGCGCCGTTTGCTCCTTAGCGGCGTCAAACGCGCCGTAGTGCCACTTATAGTTGCCCGCGGCGAAGGAAATGCCGCAGCCCTTGACGGTGTCGGCTATTATGCAGACGGGCTTGTCTTTGGCCTTTTTAGCTTTCTCGATGGCGTCGGAAAGCTGGTTCATGTTGTGGCCGTCGACTACGATGGTCTCAAAGCCGAACGCCTTCCACTTGTCCTCGAACGGCTCAAGTCTCATAACGTCCTCGGTGTTGCCGTCGATCATGCAGTGGTTTCTGTCGACGATGGTGATTAAATCGGTCGCCTTGAAGTGCGCGGTAGCCATCGCGGCTTCCCAAACCGAACCTTCGTCGCATTCGCCGTCGCCCAAGATTAAGAAAGTCTTGTATTTCTGGCCTTTCACTCTTGCGGCGAGCGCCATGCCCAAAGCAAGCGCCGAGCCGTGGCCGAGCGAACCGGTCGAGCTGTCAAGACCCCTGACCTTATTGCAGTCGAGGTGGATGCCCAGCTTGCTGCCCGTCAGGTTGAAGGTTTTGAGCTGCTCATGTTCGACCAGACCGAGCTGGGCGAAGAGGGGAGCCAAAATGACGCCGATGTGGCCCTTGGACACCACGATGCGGTCGCGGTCGGGATCCTCGGGTTTCTTGGGATCGAAGTTGGCGTGTTTGTAGTAAAGAAGAGTCAGAATGTCGGCACTGCTCATGCTGCCGCCGACGTGGCCGCTGCCCGCCCATATAACGGTTTGCAGGCAAAGGTCGCGTAAATCGGCTGCCTTATTCTCGAGTTCGACCCATTCCTTTTTGGTTAATGGCATAATATTTCCTCCTTAATTATTACTTAATGTAGTTTGCGTCGGGATGACGCGCGCGGATAACCTTGTATGCCTCGTCGGCGACGTCCCATGTATACTGCAGGTCGGCGTCGGTCAGGGCGGCATTGATGAAGTGGTTGTGGTGGTTGGTGAAGAAGACGCCTCTCTTGACGCATTCCGCCACCCACTCCTGATGGAGCAGCGTGGAGGGATAGTCGTTGCCCAGCCTCATAAACCACATCGAGGGCTCGCCGCTTATGATTAGGTCAAAGCCGTTGCTCTTTGCCACGTCGACAAGGCCGTTTTCAAGCTTTCTGCCTATCTCGTTGATGAGGGGAACGATGTTGTCGCGCTTAAGCTTGTTGATGTTGGCAACCAAAGCCGCGAAGGGAACGGCGCTCATCCAGTAAGAGCCGGTATACATGACGTCGGCGACCGTGCCCTTGAGCGAGGCAACGCCGCAGAGCGCCGAGACGTTGTAGCCGTTGGCTATCGCTTTGCAGAAGCAGGAGAGGTCGGCCTTGACACCGTAGTGCTTATCGGAGCCCGCGATGTCGAGGCGGAAGCCGGCGCGGACGTCGTCGAAAATCAGCACTATGCCGTTGTCGTCGCAGAGCTTTCTGATTTTCTGCCAATAGCCTTCGGCGGGCAGTTTGTTGTCGGTGAAGACGGGGTGATAGTAAGGCGTCGAAATGAAGCCGGCTATCTCGCCCGGGTATTTTTTAATGAGCGCTTCGAACTGCTCGGGGGCGTTCCAGTCGATGTAGAGGTTGTTGCTGACGTCCTCGGGAATGATGCCCTCGTAGCCAAGTTTCTGCGTCCAGGGTGCTACGCCGTGGTAGTAGCCCTTGGTGAGAACTATTTTCTTTCTGCCGGTAGCCGCTCTCGCCGTCATTATGGCGAGCGTGGTGGTGTCGCCGCCGTTTTTGGCGAAGAATGCCCAGTCGGCCATCTCGATTGTGTCGACCATGCACTCGGCGGCGTCGAGAAGGAGCCTTGACGGTGTCGTCGTGCAGTTGGCCTTTTTGAGCTGGGCGAGCGCGGCGGCGTCAACTTCTTTGTCGTTATAGCCCAGAATGTTGGGGCCGTAAGCGCACATATAGTCGATGAAGCGGTTGCCGTCGACGTCCCAGAAATAAGCGCCTTCCGCCCTTTCGGAAAACAGCGGGAACGCCGAGATGGGAATGGAGCAACCTTCTGCGGGGCCGAGGTGGCCGTAGATGCCGCCCGGAATTACTTTGAGCGCGCGGGCGAAGAGCTTGTTGCTCTCGGTGTAGTTATTAATTTTGAATTTCGATGTATCAGACATAATTCAGCCCTCCTACCTCAAATACCATTTGACTTGATTCAAAAGCTTGGCCATGTTTTCCAGCATGGGAATGAAGCCCCTGATTTGGAAACGGCCCTGCCCCAATCCGCTGAAGGTGTCGGTCTTGCCCTGCAGCACTTCGTGGGCGATTTGTATATCGAAGAATTCCATGATGGCGTGGGGATTGTCGACAAGGCCCTGAGCCGCCGACATGACGCCGTTCTTTACCGTGATGTTCATGCCGATGACGCCGGTGATAAGACAGTTGATGACGCCGTCGGGAATGCGCTTGGCCGTGATTTTGCCGACCACGTCGCTGTTGCCTATCTCGCACAGCGCGTAAAAGGCGGTGTATGCGGTGAGGATGGTGTTGATTTTGAGGAATTCGGGATCGTTAAAGAGCTCCTCGCTCGACGGCTTTAAGTAATAAGACAGCCGCTCGGCGAGCTTGGTGAAAGTTTTAAGAAGGAACCCTACCTGAAAAACGTTGTAGAATATGGGAATGGTGTTCTCGCCGTCAATCAGCTTGTTAAAATGCTCGGCGGATACAAAATAGAGTTGAAGGCCCGCCTTGCCTTTGCCTCTGACAAATTTACATTCGCCGTTCGAGAATTCCAAAACCGCGCTGCCGACCGAGTTGACGTTGAAGCCCACTTTGAGGTTGACGCCGCGGATGAGGTTTTTGGATTCCTCGTCAAGCGAGCAAAGATCCTGTAAGTTCCTGAGCACGGCATACAGATTAATCTTTGCCTTTGTGACATTATCCATATCTTATCCTCCTTAATAAAAATCATAGATAGTAGTATTGTAGCATACCGCTCCGCAATAACGCAAGGCATTTTTATTTTTTATCGCGTGAAAACGGAAAATTTAAGCGTTTTTTCGATTTTGTAAAAAAAACGATTTCTCTTGCAAAAATTAAAAAATAAAGGTATTATTATAAAAAGCCGAAATGCAATTCTTTGGCGCAAAACCGGCCAAAAAGGAAGGACGAAGATGTTGGCGAGATGCCCCCGATGCAAACGCGATATTCTGCTGCCGAGCGGAATCACCAAAGGCAAGACTGTTTGCCCCACCTGCGCCGCGATTTTGAATATTTCCAAAGTCGAGGACGACGTCACGGTGTCCTGCCCCAACTGCAAAATTCAGTTCCAGCTTCCCAAAACCACCAAAGAAAGCGACCTCATCATGTGCCCCGCCTGCGCCAAACTTCTAAAAATAAAATGAGGACGCTTTCGATAGCATAAATCAGCGATATTTTTTCATAAGCGCGGGATAATATATTCAAGCCAAATCCCGTCCGAGAGAGGAAAAAAATGGAAAAGAAATATTCATATTATGTTATAACCGACGCGACCTCCGACTATCCCGAAACCTTTCGCCCCTCGGAAAGCGAATTTCATATCATTCCCATGACCTATTTTATGAACGGCGTGCTCTACGACGGCGTCAACACACCATTCCTTTCCATCGACAAGTTCTACGAGGAAATGGACAAAGGCGGCAACCCCCAGACGGCGCTCATCACGCCGCAGCTTTTCCGCGACAACGTCGAGCCGGTGCTGAAAGCGGGGTTCGACGTATTGTATCTTTCATTTTCTTCCATGATGTCGGGCAGCTGCAAAAGCGCCCAAACGATGTCGGAGCAGCTTAGCGCGGAATATCCCGAGCGCAAAATTTTCATCGTCGACACGCTGTCCGCCACGCTGGGCGAGGGTCTGCTTGTCCGGCACGTCCTTTTGAAACGCGCGGCGGGCGCCGCCATCGAGGAAGCGCGCGACTACGCCGAATATCTTAAACAATATACCGTCCATCTCTTTATGCTAGACGACCTCTATCACTTATACCGCGGCGGCAGGATTTCGCGCGCCGCGCACCTCGTGGGAAACGCCATACAGTTAAAGCCCGTGCTCAAGGTGGGCAGCGACGGCGGGCTTCAAGTCACCAATAAGATGGTGGGCAAGCGGCTTGCACTCAGGGTCATGCTCGATAAGATGGAGGAGCGCATAAAAGGCTTCGACAACCCCTTTGCCTTAATCGGCTACGGCACGCCCAAGAGCGATGCTGAATGGCTGGCCGAGCGCGTCACGGAGCGCTTCGGAATACCGGTCTTTATCGACCGCGTCGGCCCCATCGTGGGCTCGCACACCGGACCATCTATAATAGGCCTCTTTTTCCTCGGCTCACCGCGCGATTAGTCGAAACATTTAATTATTTTACCTAATGCTACACCGTTTGATTATTAGACCTTGCGCTACAACCCTTCGGAGCAATCCGACCTATTATAATTTTAAACTTAAAAAGCTTAAATCGGAAATCTGAATTTATCGGGATTATTGAAGGCCTACTATGTAGGTCTTTTTTTTATGGGGAAGGGGGTTTGAAGCGGGAGTATAATGTTAATAATTTGGCTGCAGGAATTTTTTTTATGAAAAAAGCGGTTTTGATTATTGCGGTTTTGGTGATTTTGTCGGCGGCCGCCGCGCTCTCCGCTTGCGGCAGGGAAAGCGCGGAATTTGATTTTTCAGAGGCGATTAGAATACATATCCGCGCCAACGGCAACGGCGAAGAAGACCAAGCGGTGAAGCTTAAGGTGCGCAACGAGATAATAACGCTGCTGACGCCCGCTCTTTCGGAATGCGCCTCGCCCGCGCAAGCGGCGGCGGCGATAGAAAATAAGCTTTTGGATATTGAAAACGTCGCCGTAAATACGCTGAGAAAAAACGGCTTTGACTACGGGGCGCGGGCGAGCTTAAAAAAGGAGGAATTTCCCGAGAGGCGCTATCTCGGGCTCACTTTCGAGGCGGGCGTCTACCGCGCGCTCATCGTGGAGCTCGGCGAGGCCAAGGGCGAAAACTGGTGGTGCGTCGCCTTTCCGCCGCTCTGCTTTGTCCCCGAAGGCGAGGGCGAAAAGATAACGCTTAAGTCCAAAATTTTAGAGATTATCGAAAAATATTTTAAATCGGATAATTAGATTTTTGTTTTTTAATTTTGACCGCGCTACATAAAAGCACGCGGTTTTCTTTTTGCTTTTTTTGCCTTTTTACTCAAGTAAAAAACTTATCTCTACATAGTCAGGAGGAATTTTTCTATGGAAAACAAAACACGCTGGCGGGCGTCGCGGCAGGCCAAAATTGCTTTGGTTCTGCTCGTTATTTTTGCCTTGACGCTCGTCTCTTTCGCCGTTGATTTCACCTCGGACGAGCCGGTAACAAGCGAAGCCGCCACCGTTTTGAAATTCGGCAGCACCGGCACGCAGGTCCGAACGCTTCAGACCAAGCTCAAAAACTGGGGTTATTATACCGGCACCGTGGACGGCGTCTTCGGCTCGCAAACGCAGGCGGCCGTCCGCTATTTTCAGCGCGTCAACCGCCTTACCGTTGACGGCGTAGTCGGCCCCAAGACGGCGGCCGCGCTCGGCATGTCTCTCGGCTCGTCGGGCTCGTCCTCGCAGGGTGGAGCGGGCGGTTACAGCTCGGCCGACGTCAATCTGCTTGCGCGGTGCGTCTATGCCGAGGCGCGCGGCGAGCCCTATCTCGGGCAGGTCGCCGTTGCCGCCGTCGTATTAAACCGCGTCCGCGACGGCCGCTTCCCCAACACGATAGCGGGCGTTATCTATCAGCCCTACGCATTCACCTCGGTCAACGACGGCCAAATCAATATGGCGCCCAACGCCACCGCAATCAAGGCGGCAAAGGACGCCATGAACGGCTGGGATCCCACCAACGGATGCTTATATTTTTACAACCCCGCCAAGTCCACCAGCAAGTGGATTCTTTCGCGGCCGGTCCACCTCGTCATAGGCACACACGCCTTCTGCACGTAAAAGGCGAATTTTTTAGCTTAACAACAAAAAATCACAAAATCATTAATAATAAACTCTTAATAAAGGATTGATTTTATGGAGAAACAAACAGAAAAGAAACGGGCAGTGATGATTACTACCATAGTCATACTGGCGCTGGCGGTGGCCGGTCTTTCCATCGCGCTTTCGATGTCGATGCCGAGAACGGAGGCCGAAGCCTACAAAAATATGCTGGAGGCAAGCTACCAGAAGTCCTACTACGATTTGGTGGCAGCCACCAACGAGATCGAGGTAAAGCTTAAAAAGCTGGACGTCGCCAACACCTCGGAAATGCAGGAGAGCATACTCTACGAAATTTGGAAGAGCGCCGAGGTCGCCGAAATGAGCATTGCAAACTTAAGCTCGCTGACCGAAACGGCGGCCGACACCGCTAAATTTATCAATCAGACGGGCGACTACGCTTATTTTCTTTCCCTTCAAATCGGCGAGGGCGAAATGCTGAACGAAACGCAGAAGAACACGCTTAAAAAAATGTCGGAGATGTTTTCTAAGCTCAGGACGGAGCTCGCAAAAATTCAGGTCAGCCTGTCGGAGGGCTCGCTGTTTTTGAACGAGGACAAAATCGACATCGCGGGCGACGTCTTCAAGGGGCTTTCCTCCGAAAGCGTGGAATATCCCCAGATGATTTACGACGGGCCTTTCAGCGACGCCATGCAGAATAAAGAGCCCAAAGGGCTTTCGGGCGAGGAAATAACCATGGAGCAGGGGCGCGACAAGCTTGCCGAGCTCTTCGACGGCCGCGAGGTCTCCGACGTCGTGTTTGCGGGCGAGTGGAGCGGCAAACTCGTCACGCTCAACTACAATCTTAAAGTCGACGGCGCCAACGCCACGGCGCAACTCGCCAAAAAGGGTGGTATGCCCATCCTTCTCACCGTCTTCAAGGACAACGGCGACCGCGCGCTCTCCGACGAGGACTGCATCGACCGCGCCCTTGACTACGCTCAAGCTAACGGATTTGAAAACCTCGAGGCCGTTTGGATTTCCGACTATTCGGGGCTGGTTTTCGTCAATCTCGCGCCCAAAGAGGATGGTGTCATTCTCTATCCCGACTTAATCAAGGTAAAAATTTCGGGCGACACCGGCGAAGTTTTGGGCTTCGACGCCAAGAGCTACGCCTTCAACCACACCGAGCGCGAAATAGGCTTGCCCCTTCTTTCCGAAGCGCAGGCAAAGGCTAATATAAGCTCCGTTCTCACCGCCGGCGACGGCAGGCTCGCCGTTATTCCCTTGGACAACGGCTCGGAACGCCTGACTTACGAGTTTTCCGCTTCCTACGAAGGCAGCTATCTCGTCTATATCGACGCCAACACCGGAAAAGAGGTCAACATCCTCTTTGTAATCGACAGCGACGAAGGGAAACTCTTGTTGTAATCCCAAAACGAACTGCGGATTGTATTTTGATTATCCGCATTAATTATTAAGGAATAAAAAAATCCGCGAATGCTCGCGGATTTTTTTTATCGTTTAAGGCCTTTTAGCCTTCGTTTATTTCCTTCATCAGCTTAGCCCACAGTTTGGTGTCTTTGGATATGGCGGAATCGCGGTTGGATTTGACGAATTGGCTGGTTTGAAGATTGTAGTAATCGTTCTCGCGGGTGGTTTTGAGGGAGTCGTAGATAATCTCGCGGATAGTCTTGGATTCCTCGGTGTTTGCGCCGTAGCTTACGACGTAGTCGAGCGGCAGAATCTGTTGCTCTTTGAGCTCTTGGGCGGAGAGACCCTCGTAGCCGTCGGCGGAGGTTACCGCGTCGATTTTGGCGGTGTCGTAGGGCACGTTGGTGGTCAGCAGCATAAAGATTCCGGCATAGCCCGAGGTAAAGCTGTAGGTTATGATTTCGAATTCGCCGGTATCGTCATTGACGTAGCTGCCCGGGCCCTGTTTGGCGAGCGCCCTGCCCTGCTCGGTGAAGTCCTCGAGGAAGTTGGATGTCGTGCCCTCGGGCGTGATGAGGTAGCCGAGCGCGTTGTAGCTGTCGGAGCCGGCAAAGGAGCCGGTGTCGTCGCAGACGAGATAAGTCCAGCTTATCGAAAGCTCCTGAAGCTTCAAGACCTTTTCAAACTCGGAGAGCGAGTCGTCGGAGTTAACGGCGTCGAAGCTATTTTTAATTTGCGTCACAATACCGGTCTTGGCGGGTTCGTCGCCCGAAGCGGCTTTGTCGTAGGCGGGCCACTTCAGCTCGAGATAGGGCTTGGCCGCGCAGCCGCCGCAGTTATAGACAATTTCATCGGTTTCGGCGTCGTAGGTGATGAGGTTGTTGTAGTCGGTGGCGTCGAGTTCGCCGCACACCGAGCAGACGCTGCCCTCGATGACGTGTTCGTCTTCTTTCTCGTAGGCCTCCGTCGTAAAGTCGGGGTTGGAGATATAAATCATTTTTTCGCGCGCTATCGCCAGTGCGTATGCCTTGATTTGCTCCTCGCCGACGGTGCCGTTTTTATAGATTCGGTTGAGCTCGGCGTATTCTTCGTCGGTGAACTTCAAAAGCATGTTCCTGACAAAGGCGTAGGGCTCGGTGCTGTTGTGGTAAATCGTTTTATCGAGCTTGCTCTGGAGCGCGGTATCGTATGCCGAGGCGCTGAGCTTGAACGATTCCTTGTTTTCGGCGATGATGCGGTTGTATTCGGCCAAGACGTCGGCGTCGGTGGGCGCGGGCATCTCGCTCTTTATGATTTTCTCCAGCCGCGCGATGACGACGGTCTTGAGCTGAGCGCGGAAGAAATATTCATAGCCTTTATAGCCCGACTTGAGGTTTTTCAAAAGCTGGTCCATCGCCTTGGTGAAGTAGGCGTCGGAGGTCAGTTTTTCGTTGACGTAGGCGGGATTTTTGGCGCCGTTCAAAATGAGCTTGGGCGAGAGCGCGACGGTATCGTCGTCGGCATTGTAATCCTTGTCCTCGTCCTCATCTTTCTTTTCAACTTCGGCGCGCACGGGACGCGGTTCGGGAAGATCGGGACCCCAAACCGCGGTCAGCTCGATGTCGGCGTTCCTGACCAAAAAGCTGTCGCCCGCCTTATAAGTGGTTTCGCCGTCCGACCAGCCCTTGAATTTCTTGCCCTCGAGCTCAAAGGTGTTTTGGGGCAGGCTTATCGAGGAGCCCGACTCGGCCTCAATTTTATCGGGGGCTTTGCCCTTGGCCTCTTCCGAGCCCGAAACGAAGGTTATCTTGTGCTTTTGGCCGTCGTAGTTGATGCCGCTGCCCTTGTTGGCTTCTTCCTCTTCCTTCAAGCTCTTGATTATGCTCTCGAGAGCGGATTCCATCTCTTTGTTGGTCTCTCTGATTGCCTTGTCAATCTCCGCCTTGGTCAAAAGCTGTTCGTAGTCATAGTCCTGGGGCGAGCCCGAAAGGCCTTTGGCCTCGACTATCCTTTCCTTAGCGTAAAGGACTAAAAGCTCGCGGTTGGCAAGCTGGTTTAATAAAAGCTCAAGCGTCTGCTCGATGGTGTAGCTGTAATAGTTGACGTAATAATATCCGTAAGAAGTGTAGCTTTCGAGAAGCTGGCCGTAAGTTACGGTTGAGGAGTCGCCCTTATAGCTGACGGTGGCGAGTATCTGCTGCTGCACCCTTTCGTCGTTCTTTTTAATGATGTTTTCGCAGCCCGAAAACACAAATGCCGAAAGCACAACCGACAAAATCAGGATGAAAATCACAAGCTTCTTTTTCATTAGGCTCCTAAGCTCAAGCGTGGCGCGCACGCTAACGATTAGTTTTGGGGTTTTTCCTTAGAATTATATATGATAAACACGATTATAGCAAATAAAATTTGGTTGTTTGGCGGAATTAATCTATGAGCGTGTCGGTATTTAAACGCCGTTCTCCAAGCGGAAAAGAATTCCATATCACACTCCGAGTTTAATATTAACCTCTTTTTACCTTTTCATAATTGCCAAAAAACAAAAATGTTTGGGCTTTGTAGTTTACCCCGCCGCCGATGCCAGCGAAGTGAAAAACGATAAAATAGTTTTGATTTTTTGCTCGGCGGTCATGTTTTTAACGTCGAAAAGAAGCTGCGGCGGTATCGTCGAAGTCAGCACCGCTTTGCCGCCCAAGTTCGCCACGGCGTTGAGGACGTCGGCGTTCTCGAACACCGAGTTTTCAAAGGCGATGCCGGCGCCCGATTTCGTTATGGTAATCTTTCTTGCGCCGAAGCCCCCTGCCAGATTTTTCAAAAGCGCGATGTCGATTAAGTTTAAAAGCGGGCGGTCGGGCGGGCCGTAGATGTCGGTTATTTCGGCGACGAGCTTGTCGCGCGATGCCTCCGATTTCACCTCGGCTATCTCTTTGTAAATTCTTATTTTGTCGCGGTCGGAAACGTAGCTGTCGCGGATGTAGGTGTCGGCGTCAATCTTTATCTCGACCTCGCTTTCGCTTCTGATTTTTTCGCCCTTCAGCTCTCTGACGCTTTCTTCCAGAAGCTTGACATACATGCTGTAACCGACCTTCTCGATGTGCCCGTGCTGCTCGGCTCCCAAAATGTTGCCTGCGCCCCTAATTTCGAGGTCGCGCATGGCGATTTTAAAGCCGCTGCCGAACTCGGTGTTGTCCATGAGAGCCAAAAGCCGCTTGACGGCGTCGTCGGTCAAAACTTTGCCGGGCGTAGTGGTGAAATAGGCGTGAGCAAGATGGCCGCTTCGCCCTACCCGCCCTCTAAGTTGATAGAGCTGGGCGAGCCCGAAGCAGTCGGCGTCGATTACTATTAGTGTATTTGCGTCGGGAAGGTCGATGCCGTTTTCTATTATCGTCGTCGCCACCAAAATATCGGCTTCGCCGGCATAGAACGCCGCCATCCGCTCCTCGAGCACCTCGCTTTTAAGCTGGCCGTGGCCGACAATGATTCTGGCCTCGTCGTCAAGAAACGCCCTGACCTTATGCGCGAAAGCGTCGATTGTTTCAACCTTGTTATAGAGAATGAAGGCCTGTCCGCCTCGCGCGAGTTCGCGCGAAAGAGCGTCTTTCAAAAGCCCTTCGCTGTATTCGGTGATATAGGTCTGAATTGGAAGCCTTCCCGCGGGCGGAGTATCAAGCAGGCTTATGTCGCGGATGCCGGTCAGTGCCATGTTGAGCGTTCTCGGAATGGGCGTCGCCGTCAGCGTCAGCACGTTGACGCCGGCCGACACCGCCTTCATCTTCTCTTTGTGGGATACGCCGAAGCGCTGCTCCTCGTCGAGCACCAAAAGCCCCAGTTCCTTGAATTTGACGTCCTCGCTCAAAAGCCTGTGCGTGGCGACGGCGACAAGGCTTTCGCCGGAGGCAAGCCTTTTAAGCGACGCCTCGATTTCGGCGGGCTTTTGGAACCGCGAGAGAAGCTCAGCCTTTATTCCGAAGGGCTCCAGCCGCGCCGAAAGCACATTGAAGTGCTGGCGGGCAAGAATGGTGGTGGGCGCTAAAATGGCGGCCTGCCTCCCGTCCATAATCGTCTTGAATACGGCGCGGAGCGCCACCTCGGTCTTGCCGAAGCCGACGTCGCCGCAAATCAGGCGGTCGATGACTTTGCCCGCTTCCATCTCCTCCTTGATTTTTTTGATGGCGTCAAGCTGGTCTTCTGTTTCCTGAAATTCGAAGGCGTCTTCGAATTCGTTCTGCCAGACGGTATCGGGCGAATATTTAAAGCCCTTGGCCGAAGCGCGTTCGGCGTATAGCGAAAGAAGGTCAAATGCAAGTTTTTTAACCGAGCCTTTGATTTTCTCTTTGACTTTGGAAAACTCTTTGCCGCCCAGCTTGTTTAGGCGCGGCGTGCCGCCGCCGGTGTATTTTTCAAGCTCCGACATCTGGTCGGTCGCGACGTAGAGGGTGTCGCCGTCGCGGTAAGTAAGGACGACGAATTCCTTAATGACGTTGTCGAACTTGAGCTTGGTCGTGCCTTGGCAAAGGCCTATGCCGTGGACGTTATGCACTACGTAATCGCCCGCTTTCGGCGCGATAAATTCCTTTTTCGGTCTGAAAGAGGTCGTTTCGCGCCGCTTTCCTATGAGCTCGGCGGTGCCCGCCACAACGAGGCCGGCCTCGGGATAAATAAAGCCCGTCTCAATCTCGGCGTCGGTGACGATAATGCGGCTTTTGCCCGAAAAGCCGTTTTCGGCCGAGGCGAATATTCCGTCGGAAAAAATTTGCTCGGCGATGACCTTAGCGCGCTCGGCGCTTGCCGCGCAAAGCGCCACCCTCATATCGTTGGCGGCAAAGACCTTGAGCTCGGAAATCAAGCTGGCGCGGTCCAAATAATATTTTGTGACGGCGCGGCTCTTTATGTTGAAGACGGCACGCGGCTCAAACAGCGGGTTGACCGACACAATCTGCTGGAATGATACGAGGCGGAAATTCTGCCACTCTTTTTCCAGCTTTTCGGGAGTGTAGAGGGAATCCAAATGCTTTTCGGTCGATTCGTTTGCCTCGAAAAGGCTGATGACGCGCTTTTTATGTTCGGCGAAGTAGAGCTTGAGCTTGTCGGCCACCAGCTTGGGCTCGTCGAATATCACCACCGCCCCCTCGGGAAGATAGGAAAACACGGTGTCGAAGGCGTTCTTGATGAAGGGAATCAGCCAAACGAAAGAAGCGTCGGAGGGATTGAAGCCGGTTCGAAGCTGCAAATCGGCTATTATCTCTCTTTGCCGTCCGCCGAGATAGGCGGCCGCAAGCTTTTGAAGGGCGGACGCGGTCTCCTCCGCCGTAAACAAAATGTCGGAGACGGGCGGGAGGTAGACGCGCGAAAGCCGCTTTCCCGAAATCATGGTTTCGGCGTCGAATTCCTTAATTTCTTCAACCAGCTCGTCGAAAAAAGAAATTCTTATCGGGTTTGCCGAGTTTATAGGGTAAATGTCGGCGATGTCGCCCCTTAACGCGAACTCGCCCTTTGCCGATACCGTCTCGACGCGCGCATAGCCCGCCGAGGCCAGTTTTTTCAATAACGCCTCTCGCTGATATTCGCGGCCGCATTCCACGGTTTGGATAAGCTCGGTGAATCTCTTTTTGAGGGGGAAAGGCTGAAGCAGCCCTTCGGCGGAAATGACGGCTATTTCGGCGCCGCCCGAAATAATTTCGGAAAGCGCGGATATTCGCTCGGCGACGCTCTCCGCCGACACCGCGCGGCGATGTAAAAGAAGGTCGTCTTTTTCGTGGATTAAGACCGTCTTTTTGAACGCCGACAGCTTTTTTTGCATTTCGCGCGCCTGCGGACGGTCGGGCGCGACGTAGAGCACGAAGGACGGGAGCGCCGCCGCAATATGTGCCCTGCCGCCGGGAGACAACGAGAAAACGGCGGTATTTTTCTCCGATACCGCTCTTTGGAGCGAAGCAAAGCTCCCGCCCAGCTTATCAAGTTTTAAAAAATCCAGCATTCCCTAGGTATATCCGCACCCGAGCTTTTATGCCCGAGATTCGTCAGCCGATTTATCGAATTTTCCCCTAAACTCTACTTTATTGTCTTATTTTGTCTATTTTATCCTCTGTTTCCGCAAAAATCTTTTATTACGCTCCCAAGCCAACTGCAATTATTCATTATCCGTTTTTCGGTCGGCGCTTGCGCACCATCCACCGTTATTCATTATTCATTATTCATTATTTATTATATCGTTGCATTAATTTTTCCGCCGATAAACCATTGATATAAGCTTCCAGCGCTTCCGCCGCTTTCGCCGCCGCCGCTTCAAGGGGCTCTCTGTCCTCTTTTTTTATCTTTCGGAGGACTAAATCCATGGGGTCGCCTTCGCCGCTTCCGCCCAAACCTATCCTCAGCCTTAAAAAGTTCTTGGTTTCGATGTTTAGAATTATGTTTTTCATGCCGTTATGGCTGCCGCCGCCGCCTTCCTCGCGGATTCGGATTTGACCGAGCGGCAAATCAAAGTCGTCGTAGACGACAACGAGTTGTTTCGCCGTTTGCGAGTAGCGGTTCATGAGCTCGTAGACGGCCTCGCCCGAGAGGTTCATATAAGTTTCGGGCTTGGCTAAAATGACCTTCTCGTCGGCGTCGTAATAGATGGCGGTCTGCGCCTTGCATTCTTTTGTTTTAAATTTAACGCCGAGCCTCCCCGCAAGCTCGTCCACCGCCATAAAGCCCATGTTGTGATAGGTGTTTTTATATTTTCCGCCGATATTGCCCAAACCAACGATAAGCATAGAAACCTCCCGTATTTTGACCGAACTATTCGGTTTTCTCTTTGTATTTTATACTAAAATAATCCAAATGGAATTATATCGGACTAAATATTTCCAAAAATTACAATCTTTTGGGATAAATTTCCAAATTCGTCGCTAAATTGAGCCTACTTTTTGCGCGGTTTGGTGGTTTGACGCTCGCGGGCGATGATGAAGGAATATTCGGGCGCGTCGTCGGTCACGGTGGAACCGGCGGCGACGAAGGCACGCGCTCCCAGCGTCAGGGGCGCCACCAAGTTGACGTTGGCTCCTATAAAGCTGTTTTCGCCGATTATCGTGCGGTGCTTGTTTTTGCCGTCGTAGTTGCAGAACACCGTGCCGCAGCCGATGTTGGTGTGCGCGCCCACCTCGGCGTCGCCGATATAGGCAAGATGCGCCGATTTGACGCCGTCGCCCAGCACCGAGTTTTTAATTTCGACAAAGTCGCCGATGCGGCAGCCGCGTCCTATTTTGGAGCCCCTTATCAACGCCGAAGGCCCCACCGTGGTTTGCGCGCCGATGACGCTCTCGCCCTCGATGACGCTGTGGGGACGAATGAGGGCGCCCGCCTCGATTTTTGCTGTGTCGTCGATGTAGACGGCGGAGGCGTCGGGAATGATAACTCCCGCCGCGATGTGTCCGGCGTTAATTCTCTGCCTCAGCTCGTTATAGGCCTTGCCGAGCGCCGCGCCGCCGTCAAGGCTCAAAAAATCGCAAAAATTGAAGGTTTTTTTGGCGGCGGAGCCGCCCTCGCGGCGGTTGTCGTAGATTTTGCCCTTGCCAATGGCAAGCTCGGCCATACCGTTTTTAGTCATATATTCGACGCACGCCAAAATCCCCTCGGCGGTAATGAGCGGCATATCGGAGCCGATAACGGCAAGAAACCGCGCCTCGCCGGAAAGGGCTCTCCTCGCCTCGGCGGAGTCGGGCGGCGCGGAAAGCGTCATAAAGGAAAATTCCGAAATCGCCTTATAGACATATTCGGATGGCTTGCGTCCCAAAAGGTTGAACTCCGAATACGGCGACGGCGTCTCTATTACTGCTACAAAAACGGCGGTTTTTTCAATCATGGCCTGATATTATATGCTTGTTAGCGTAAAAAAAGTATGTTATACTAAAAAAACTCCCAAGGCGTGCTGCTTGACTACTGATAACGGTATGAGGAGCTTTAGTCCGCTTGCGCTGCAAGGCATAATTCGTCACACATAAGGTATGTGTAAGATGTGAAGCCTTCCGCAAAAAAAACTTTGGGGAACGGAGGAAAAATGAATTTCGATATCGAACTCGTCGGAAAAATAGGCTCGATGGCGCTCGTCAACCGCGAATATAACGACATAAACTACAACGTCATCTCGCGGATATCGCGCGAGCTTCTTCCCGGCTACGTCTGGGTGACGAGCGGCGCCGTCGAGATAGGCAGGCTGGACTATCTTCAGCGAAACGGCCGCGAGCTTTCCGGCGGCGAAGGAGATAACAAGACCGACTACGCCGCGCAGGGCCAGAGCATTTTGATGCAGACCTACCGCCAATATATCGACAGCCGCTTCAGCGTCCGCCAGATTTTAGTGGAGCATTACCACTTCAACGATGCCGAAAAGAGCAGCCATTTGCGCGAAACCATTCTGCGCTGCCCCTCCCAAAACGCCATACCCATCATAAACTACAACGACGCCGTCAGCAGCGAAGAAAACGTCAAGATGGAACTGTCGGCGCTGAAATCCAAGCTTGCTAACGTCCACGAATGCCTCGACAACGACGAGACGGCGGCGCAGCTCGCCTGCCTGCTTAAGGCGCGACGGCTTTTGATTTTGACCTCCGTCGACGGCATCTATGAAAATATCGACGATCCCGCGACGTTGGTTGCCGAGATTTCGGGCAGCGACACCGCCGAGCTTTTGGCAAACATCGACCGCTACGCCTCGGGTTGCAGAGGCGCCAGCCGCCGCGGCGCAAACGGAGCCCGCGCCAAGCTCGAATACATCAAGGCGCCTGCCCAAAACGGCACCGAAGTCATCATCGCCAACGCCAAATACCGCATAAAGGACATTCTTTCGGGAGCGGCGCCGCGAACGGTCGTTAAGGTGCGCTGAAAAAAAGGGCTATAGGTTTAAAACAGATAAAAAAACCGCCGAAAATTCGGCGGTTTTTTAACATCAACGATTAATTTTTCAAACAAGAAAATTGTTTATTCGTAAGTCAAAGCGAGTTAGCGCCTTATTTGCCTATGCCTTCAATCTTTTGGTCGCTCGGTTTAATCCAGTTTTTCTTTCTCAAAAGCTCGCTCACCGCAAGGCTGATAATTGCGGGAATGACGAACATCAAAAGGGCTATGCCCAGCCACATCTGCCAATCGGGGATTTTGCCCGAGCTTGCCGCTATCGTGCCGAAGACGCCGACCAGTCCCGAAGTGCCCATGCCGCCGCCCGCCGCGTTGCACCGGAGCATGAATACCGTTGTGGAGAGCGGACCGACGACAGCGCTCGATACAATTTGAGGAATTAAAATCTTGGGATTTTTCATGAGATTGGGAATTTGCAACATGCTGGTGCCCAGCCCCTGCGCGATTAAGCCGCCCCATTTGTTTTCGCGGAAGCTCGCCACGGCGAAGCCGACCATGTGCGCGGCGCAGCCGACGACGGAGGCGCCGCCCGCAATCAGCATTGCGTCGGAAGTCGGTGCCGTCATCGCGATGGTAATCCACATCGCCGCCGAAGAGGTGGGAAGCGTTAAAATCAACCCCATCACCACCGCAATCACTATTCCCATCACAAAGGGAGTGGCCGCAGTCGCTATTTCGACGCCCTTGGCTATATAGTCGATGAGCTTAATGACGGGCCACGCCGCAAAGACGGAGACCATCGCCGAAAAAATAACGGTGAGCGGCACGACTAAGATATCGACGGGCGTTTTACCCGAAACCAAAATGCCGAGCTCGGCGGCTATGACGGCCGAAATATACGCGCCCACGGGATTGCCCGGCGACTTAAGCGCGAGGAAATCGCCGTTTGACAAAACGGTAATCCAGCTTCCGTTCATAAACTGCGTGGCGAATGCTCCTATCATGCCGGCGACCATGGAGGAAAAGACGACTAAGTTATTGCCCTTCAAAGCTTTTGCCACTCCCGCGCCTATTCCCGCGCCCATGAGAATAGATGCGATTTTTCCCACCGTGACGAGAGCGGCTCCCACCGTCTGCGCCGCCCCGGTGTCAATCTTTAAAATCTGTTCGCCCAACTGCTTTATGATGGTGCCCGCAATCAGCGTCACGAACAGCCCCTGCGCCATGCCCGAAAAGCCGTCAATCAAATAGCGCTTAAACAGCTTTTTGAAAAACTTTTTTATCTCGTATTTGGTCGTTCCCAGTTGCTTTTCTTCCAAAGCGCTCTTTTCAATCTGCTCCGAAGTATCCATAATCTCTCCTTATTAGTTTTCCATTTAATAAGTTTGTTAATTTTAATATGCCTAATCGCCAAAAAACGCGTTTTATCGCCTATTTTTGATAGGATAAAACAGCCTTTCGGCAAAAATTCCCAAGTATTTCGGTTGTTGTCGGGTTTTGTTCGTAAACAAAAAACCGTGAGGAAGGATCGTTTTATATGAAAAGATAAGTGCGTTGTTAGTCCGCCGAAAGCGCGGAGATTATTTGGGACGCCGCCTCGAAAAGCTTTCTTATGCTCTCCTTTGTGGCGGGCGCCGGTGTTCCCGCGTGCGTCAGCACGGAGTCGGAATAAGCCCGAAGCGAAAGCGTGACGGCGGGGATTTCGGCTTGGGAGAAAGGCGCGAAGACATGATGAATGAGCTCGCCCCGCCCCTTGCCGACGACGGCGTAGGGAATATTTTTTTCTTTCAGCACGCTTTCGGCCTTTTCGGCGAGCTCGGCGTCGGCCTCCGTCATGGATGCCAAATCGTATTTAACAAGCGTGAAGGTGTCGGCGGCGGCTTCGCCGATATCAAAAACTACGGGATTGATTAAAAACCCATCATCTTCATGCTGTTTTATGAAGGCTTCGGCGCCGGTGTTGCCGCAGTTTTTGCCCGACACCGAAAGCCAAACGAGGCGCGTCCCCTCGGCGAGCGCTTCCGTCTCGGAAAAATATTTGAAGACGGCGAGCGCGACGCCGGCCGCCTTTAAGTTGTTTTTCTCGATGTTGTTTTTATCCCACGAGGTGTAGGTGGCGAAAAAGCCGACGCCCAAAAGGCACAGTAGCAAGGGTATGACCGACAGCGCCGCTTTTTCGGCGGGCGTGTCGAAGCCGAAAACAATTTTCAGTATGCAGAACAAAAACAGCACGAATATCGAGGCGAAAGAATATATGATGAAGACGGGCGCCGCCCTTTTCAATTTTCCCGTCGAATAGGGCGTGCCGTATTCGCCGTCGTAGTTGGAGGAGATGATGATAGTCTTGGTAATTTTTTTGCCGAAATCGCGGTAGGCGACGGCGTTATAGGCCGTCTTTTTAGGGAGAAGGAAGGAAAAAGTTTTTCTTCCCAGCACCAAAAACACCGCGACGGGCATAAAGAGCACCAAAACGGCGAGAGCGAGCGGCGCGTAGCCGAAATAAAGAATGAGGCAGAAAAGGTATAAGACGGCTAAAATTATGAGCGAATTCTTGCCGAGAAGGGGACGGGCGTAAAAAGGCTCCAATCGCGCTTTGGCGCCAGCCGCCGACGCCGCGTTATCGCGGAGCGCGCGCGCAAGCGCTATGTCGCCGGCGCTTCCCGCGGGAAAGCTGCCCGAAATAAGCGACAGCGCATCGGCCTCTCCGACGAGCTTGTCGACGTCGGGGCCGGCCGCTTTTTTAGGCTCCTCGGGCTTATCCTCGGGCATAGCGGGAAACATCGACTCCTCCGAGCCGATGTCTTCCGTTTTAAGTTTTTTCTTCTTAAATATCGCCATTATTCCGCTTCTTTTTCTATCTCACTTGATAGATTATAAACCTTAAATCAAATTAATGAATTCTTTTAACTACTTTCTATTCGTAAAACAGAAGGTCGGCGTAGTCGGGGTAAGGCAGCAGGTGGCGCGGGCAGAGCGTCTCCAACTTGTCGCCCGTCGCGCGCAGCCGTTTCATGGCGGGAATGACGTCGTCGCGGTAAATCAGCGCTTTGGCGCGGGCATCACCCGAGGAGGAGGAGGCGCGCTTCAAGGCGTGCTCCAATGCCTTGATGCCGGCGTTGAACTTGGTAATCAGCTTTTCGAGCTCTTCCATTTTCTCAAACTGCACCGCGCCGAAGTTGCCGCACTTGGAGAGACTGTTAAAACTCTCGGCAAGGCTACCCTGATACTGCATGACGGCGGGCAGAATCTGCGTCGAGGCCATAAGCAACATGGTGTTCGCCTCGATGTTGACGGTCTTGGAGTAGTTTTCAAGGTAGATTTCGCGACGCGAGTTGAGTTCCTTTTTGGTCAGAATGTTGTTTTCCTCATAGAGCCGCGTGATTTTCTCATAGGCCAGAACATCCAAGGCGTCGGGGGTGTTGGTAATTTCGGGCAGTCCGCGCCGTTTTGCCTCTTCACGCCACGCCTCGCAGTAGTTGTTGCCGTTGAAAATGACGCGGCGGTGCTTTCTCATGTATTTTAAGATTATTTCGGAAAGCAGGCGGTCGAGCTCAAGAGAGGGGCTTTTCTTTTGCGCGTCCTCTATTTCGTCGCAAATCCGCTTGAGCATCTCGGCGGTTATGGTGTTTATGACGATGTTGGGCGTCGCTATGCTGTCGCTCGCGCCCACCATTCTGAACTCGAACTTGTTGCCGGTAAAAGCGAAAGGCGAGGTGCGGTTTCTGTCGGTCATATCCTGCTGGAAAGAGGGCAGTGCGTGCGCGCCCATCTTTAAGTAGCTTTCAATCCGCTTGATGCCGGCGTGACCATTCTCAAGTTTATTGAACATTTCCTCGAGTTCTTCGCCTACGAACACCGATATGATGGCGGGGGGAGCCTCGTCGCCGCCCAGCCGCCACTCGTTGCCGGGGCAGGCCGCGCTCATTCGGACGAGCTCGGCGTATTCGTCGACGCCGGCGATGACGGCGAGGAAGAAAATGAGGAAAATTTTATTGTCCATCGGCGTGCTGCCGGGATTTAAGAGATTGACTCCCTCCGCCGTCGAAATCGACCAATTGTTATGTTTACCGCTTCCGTTGACGCCGTTAAAGGGCTTTTCGTGCAGAAGGCAGGTCAAATTATAGCGGTCTGCAACCTTTTTCAGCATCTCCATGATGAGCTGGTTCTGGTCGGTCGCTATATTGCTGACGGTGAAGATGGAGGCGAGCTCGTGCTGGGCGGGCGCCGCTTCGTTGTGCTGTGTCTTGGCGGTGATGCCGAGCTTCCAAAGCTCCTCGTTGAGCCCCGACATAAAGGCGAGGACGCGGTCTTTAATGTTGGCGTAATATTGGTCGTTCTTTTCCTGACCTTTGGGCGGCGGCGCGCCGAACAGCGTGCGGCCGGTGAATTTAAGGTCAATCCTCTTTTTATACATCTCGCGGTCGACTAAGAAGTATTCCTGCTCGGCGCCGACGTTGGGATAGACTTTAGCGGTGTTTACGCCGAGGAGTTTAAGAAGCCTGACGCCCTCGCGGTTCAAAAACTCGATGGAACGCAGAAGCGGCGTCTTTTTGTCGAGCGCTTCGCCGTTGTAGGCGCAAAACGCCGTCGGAATGCAGAGTATGCCGGTGCCGTCGGGCGAACGTTTGATGAAGGCGGGCGAACTTATGTCCCATATGGTGTAGCCTCTCGCCTCGAAGGTGGCGCGGATGCCGCCCGAAGGCAGGCTGGATGCGTCGGCCTCGCCCTTGGTTAAGTTTTTGCCGGTAAACTCGAGTATGGTTTGGCCGGCGGCGTCGATCGAAATAAACGAATCGTGTTTTTCGGCCGTCGTGCCCGTCAGCGGCTGGAACCAGTGGGTGTAGTGGGTGACGCCTTTTTTCATGGCCCATTCTTTCATGGCGTCGGCGGCCTTGTCGGCGAGCTCGCGGTCGAGCGCGCCGTCGCTGTCGCGCGCCGCGATAAAGGCGCGGTAGTCCGCATCCGACATATATTCTTTCATGGCGGCGTCGGAAAACACTTCCGTTGCGAAAATATCGGTGATTTTAGTGTTTGATTTCATTTTTTCATCCTTAGAACTCTCGCGGTCTTTACCGAAAACTTTGTGCCGATATATGGTTTTGGTGTTCGGCTTTTTAAAGTATAGTAAATTGTGCTTAATTATAATATAAAACGTTTGATTTATCAACCGAATTGACCGACCGTGTTTTTAACTGCCCGTGACTTAAAGCTTTGCAGCGGTCTTAATGCGCTATGGTAAAAAATTTTATGGTTGCTATGAGCCGTTTAGTTTGGTATAATTTTTATATTCTTACTTAGGAGCTATTAATGGCGGCAAGTCAAATTTTATCGGCGGCCGAGGTCAACAGCGTCTGGCTCTATCTTCTCTATGTTTTAATCGTGGTGTTCATTTTGGTGCAGGCGACTTTCTATCTTATAAAGTCGCTAAGGCGCGCCAAGCGCATCAAGATGGATATGGCGAAAATAAAAAAAGTGGTGACCTCCTCCGCGCTCTTTACCATATTACCCTCGGTGGGAATCTTTATCGGCGTTTTGACGCTGGCGGGCTCGCTGGGCTTCCCCCTTCCCTCGATACGGCTCTCCGTAGTGGGCTCGCTTCAATACGAAACGATGGCCGCCGACATAGTGGCGCAGCACGTCGGCGAGTTTTCGGGGCTCAAGGCGATGCTGGAGTCGATGGGACGGGGAATTGAACCCTCTGTGTTCGTGACGTTCGTCTTCGCCATGACCTTCGGAATAATTTGGGGACCGTTGTTCTGCCTCTTCTTTTATAAGCGGCTGCAGCCCAAAATGCTGTCGGCGGCCAAGAAAAACGACGACTTCGGCAAGGTGGTGTTTGCCGCCGTTTTCATCGGCATGGTGCTCGCCTATCTCTCCGTCGCCATCGGCGAGATTTTCTATCTCGTGCCCGGTGCCAAGCTCCCCTCGGGGCTGGCCGAAAGCGTGAGGGCTAACCCCAAAAACATTCACTCCGTCTACTACGGCCTCATTGCCGTCGTAGCTTCGGCGCTCACGATGTGGGGGCTTCAGGCGCTCATTACCAAGAAAAATCAAAAATGGCTGGAGAATTTCGCGCTTTCGTTCTCGATGATTGTCGGAATGCTTTCGGTAGCCGGCGTCCACGCCATAGTTATGTATGCCTAAGGAGGGGAATATGGAAGACTATAACGTAAAACTACACCGCCTCGGGCGAATTTGGACATTGATTGCGCTGCTCGCCATGACCGCCGTGCCCGTGCTTGCCTGCATAATTTTGGGCACCGGTCCCGAGTGGGGCGCGCTCGCCGTCGCACTAGGCATACTCGCCGCCATGAATATACCGGTCGCGCTCGGCGAGGTCTTTGCCTACTCCTACATTTTAGGAACCAACGGCACCTATCTCGCATTCATAACCGGCAACCTTTCCAATCTCAAAATCCCCTGCGTCATCAACGCCGCCAATCTAGCCGGCACTACGGTGGGCACCGAGGAAAACGAGCTGGCGTCCACCATTTCCATCGCCGTTTCCACCATAGTCAACACCCTCGTCATAGGACTCGGCGTGCTTCTGGTCGCGGTGACGCCCGCCGCCTCCATCTTCGAGCATCCCGCGCTTCAGCCTGCATTTAACGTCGTCGTCTATGCATTATTCGGCGCTTTAGGCGGACAATATATTGTAAAACACCCCAAAATCGCGGTGCTGCCGTTCTTGGGAATGACCGCCCTCACCGTCATTTTAGTGGTTTCGGGCATGGGCGGCACGCTGGTCAAAACCAGCTATATGGTGTTTGTGGGCGTCGTCGCCTGCTTCTTCAACGCCAAGCGGCTTTACAATAAAAAACAAAGGGAGACGGTTGTATTAAACGGCGGCGAAGAGGTGAACGCGGCGGAAAACTGCCAAACTCAACCTAAAGTGGAAGACGCGCCCGCCGACACCGCACCTTCCGACGGCGGCGAAGCCGAAGAATAGTTTATTATAAAAATACGCGTAAATTTAGGCTAGAGCGAATCTTTAAATCTAACCATGGGCGCTAAAGTAACGAATTATACTTTGGCAAAATATCGTGCTTGAGCAGGTTAAAAAGAACGGAGGCAATATGGCAATGAGAAAAATACTTATTTTTGTTTTGGTGCTGATGCTTGCTGCGTCGCTCTTTGCCTGCGTCAAGCAAACTCCGGCGAAAAAGCAGCCGCCCGCGGTAGTAACCGAAAAAATTGAGGCGGACGAGTTTTGGGACGAGCTGTTTTCGGCGTTTTCGGGCGTCGGTAAGACGGCGGTAGACCCTTCTAAAGATTTAATGATATCGCTCGCGATCGACGCTTCAATTGACTTTGGCGAGGTGAGCGAAAGCGTCAAGCTTTCGGCCGACCTCATCATCGACCGCACAAGCATAGGCGAGCGCGCCGGCGAGAAGACGGCAATCAAACTTTCGGGCGAACTTTCAAAAACGCCCTTCACTCTTGCCTATTTCATGGCCGAGCCAAAAAAGCTCTATCTCGAATATAACGGCAAAAAGCAATATTTGGGGATTGACCTCGGCATCAACGACACTTTCGCCAACGCCGTCGACGGAATTTTGAACTCCTACGATTTCGGGCTGGGGTTTCCGGTCATGGGCCTTATCGACGAGCTCATTTACACCTTCGGCGACAATTTCAATGTAAACTCGGCGGCGGCGGTGCTTTTAGACCTTCTCGACATTGAATCGCTGCTTTCGGGCATGGAAGCCGACCCCATGCTGATGACAATGCTGAACGGCATTTTAGAAAACGGCAAGACCGATTTCGCCGGCACAATCAAAGGCTTCTCGGGCTTTATTTTAGATGGCGAAGCCGTTTTCAAGACCTCGGACGACAAATCCTTCAAAGCGGCGGTGTCGCCCGTTCTCGTTTCCCTGCTCGGCGGCGTCTTGGGCGGCAGCCCTTTGTTTGAGAGTGGCAACACCTTTGAAATTAGCTTTACCAAAAAGACCGCCGAGGCGGGCGCGCCGCTCGACGCAATTAATATCGACGGCACGCTCCTAGGCTACGGCAAGGACGAGGACAAAAATATTTCGCTGCACCTCGGCTTAAGCGGGTTTTCGATTAAAAACGCCGACGGAAGCAAGGCCAAAGAGCTTCTCGGAGTGTCGGACGACTATCAAAGCTTTTCGGCAAAAGGAACCTTCCGGCTCCACCTCCCTCAAGGCTTTTTAAAGCTGACGCTTCCCGCGGGCAGCGTCTCCGGGCATGAGGTGAATCAGGTTGACCTCGCCGCGACCTATCTGATTGAAGCCGACGTCCGCTTAAATTTGGACGATTTGACCAAGACCGCTCTCGACTTGAAAATCACCGGAGGTCAGACCGACGTTCTCACCGCCGTCTATTTCGACAACGAGGGCGGCAACGGCACGCTGAGGCTGAAGCTCAACAAGGATGAGCCGATGGCGTGGTATTTGGCCTATCTCGTCGAAAAGCACATTTTAGATAACCAAGACGCTTCGGTAAAGGCGGCGTTTAAAGAAAAATACGAGTTGGAAGTTACCGGCATAGATTTACAGTCTGCGCTGCCCGTTTGGACGGGCGGCGGAGCCGAAGCACTCCGTCCCGGCGAAGTTATCGGCGCGCTTGACTTTTTGCTTTCGCTCATTATGCCCGAGGGAGAAACTCCCGCCATATTTTCTCCCGATTTATTATTCGGCAAGGGCTTTTTGAGCTTTTTTGCCGACAACCTCTCTACCTATGAAACCTCTACGGGTTCCAGCGGGTTTACCGGCAGAAAAATCGAATTCACCACTCTCTATCTCGGCTTAGAGCAGCTTTTTAGAAGCGAGCGTTGGTCGACGAGAACCGAATTGGCGTCCCTCATTTTCAACGCCCCCGCCGATTGGGGCGGCAAGACGACGGCTCAAAAAGTAGCCGAAATCAACACGCTTTTCGCGGGTTCCGCCTTTGTGGGCGCGGGAGTTCAAACGATTGAAAACATTCTTTCGGGCAATGTGGTCATAGCACGGATTTCGGATGATCCCGACTATGATTTCGTAAGCTCAATATACTACACGCTCGCCGAAAAAACGCTGAACCTTTCCTCGCTTATTAACTTCGGCGCGGCCGAGCCCTCGGGCGAACTCACGCTTTCGGACGACTCGCCGAGCATCACCGCCTCCGTCCCGCTGATTGAATGGGGCGACTTCTGGCACGAGCTGTTCGGCTCTTAATCGGTAATTCAATAATAAGCAAACACATTTGAATAGAAAATTCTCGTTACAAACAAAAAAACGCGCGGCGCGCGTTTTTTTTAATGGTTTTTTGTTTAACAGTTTTTACTATAAAGCTTGAAAAAAATTCTAAAGTGTAGTTTTCTTAAACTATTTTAAGATTTTGTAACCGAGCTTGTCGGTTTTCAGTCAAAAAAATTGTGCTATTTGACTATGCTTTCGGCGGAGGAAATGATATGGTTACCCTCTACGATTAGATAGCCTTCCTCGGTAATGCCGCAGGCCGTTCCCGTCAAGGTTTCGCCGTTTTCGGTGAAGGTAACGGCGCGGCCGATTGTAGTTGAGCGGGAAAGGTAATAATCCCGATTAAACCCGCCTAAGAGAAGTGTTTGAACGGTTTTTGCTACTATCTTCTCGGCCGTTCTTTTGGTTTTTAAGCCGAGCGGGCAGGCGAAGCCCGAAATATCTTTTGGGAAGCCATCTTTAGAATAGTTGAGCCCCATTCCCAGCGCTATCAGCCGTTCTTCGCCGCGCATAAAGCTTTCGGCGAGGATTCCCGCCGCTTTTTTATCTCCCAAATATAAGTCGTTAATCCATTTTATGCCGCACCGGACGCCTGATTCTTCCTCGATTGCCGAGGCAAGCGCGGCGGCGGCGCGCACGGTGAGAAGGGCGGCGTTATCGTAAGGTAACACTAACGTGAAATACAGTCCACCGCGGTAGGAGCGGAAGCTTTTGCCGCTTCTTCCCCTCCCCGATGTCTGGCAAGACGCGATGATAAGTGTGTTCGCGCCCTCGCTTCTTGCCAAGCCGTTGGTGGAGGAAACGGCGCCGAAGCTCTTAACATCGACGCCGCTTAACAACTTTTGAATTCTCGTTTTCGATAATTTCACTTTCTGCCTTTCAATAAGAGGTCTAAAAAGCTTTATTTAAGCCTTAAAAATTTTTCATCTCGAGCATAAAGTAGCTTTGAGGATGGTCGCAGACGGGACAAATTTCGGGCGCTTCCTTGCCGACTATCTTGTGGCCGCAGTTTCTGCACTCCCAAACGACCTCGGCGTCCTTTTTGAACACCTTGTCTTCCGTCACGTTCTTTAAAAGGGCGCGGTAGCGTTCCTCGTGCTTTTTCTCGACGGATGCCACCCTCCTGAATTTTTCGGCGATCTCCGAAAATCCCTCGGCGTCGGCCTCCTCCGCCATCCGCTTATACATATCCGTCCATTCCTCGAACTCGCCCGTAGCCGCGGCCAGCAGGTTTTCGGCGGTCGTGCCTATGCCGTGAAAGAGCTTGAACCACATTTTGGCGTGCTCTTTTTCGTTGTTGGCGGTCTCTTCAAAGATGGCCGCAATCTGCTCGTAACCGTCCTTTTTGGCTTTGCTCGCGAAATAGGAATATTTGTTTCTCGCCTGGCTTTCGCCCGCGAACGCCTCCATCAAATTTTTCTCGGTTTTGGAACCTTTCAACTCCATAACTCATTTCCTCCGTTAGTTTATTAGTTAATTTTAACATAGCGGTATGCATTTTGCAATATAAAGCGCGCTTAAATTCATAGTCGCTACCACTTAATCCGAAAACGCGCCCACGCTAACATACACTTGGATTGCGCAGCAAAACCAAGCTAAAAAAATCAGTAAGTTGCCAAAAAGCCGGCGATGCCCGAAAAAATGCGATAGGAAATCTCATCTAAAAAGGCGGGGTCCCGCAAAAGCTTTTCATCGAGCGGATTGGACAAAAAACCGCACTCCACGATAATGGACGGGACGTCGGAGCATTTGACTATGAAAAAATCGCCCGCAAGGGGGATGTAATCCCGCCCCGAATATTTGCGGTTGATATGAAGGTTGAGTGTGTCCTGCATGAATTTTCCGAACGCCTCGGACGCCTCGTTCTTGCCGTTATAAAACACTTGGCTTCCCCGCCTGACCGGCGAAGGATAATAATTCATATGAATGCTTACGACGAGCGCGGCGGATGACGACTTGATTATTTCGCCGCGCTTTTGCATATCCCGCGCCTTGAAGCTTCCCCCCTCGCGGCCGACCGGCGCGTTTTCGCCCTTTCGCGTCATGACCACCGAAAAACCGGCATCCGAAAGCCACCTTTCCAGCCTTTTTGCGACGTCTAAATTTATCTCGCATTCATACACGCCGGTCTCCCGCCCCCTGACGCCGCCGTCGGGCCAGCCATGTCCGGCATCGACCACTATAACCGCGCTCGGTTTAGGCGAAAAAGCCGCCGCAGTGAGCGGCGCGACCGTCGCCGTCAAAGCGACAAAAACCGACAAAAATATAATAAACACCAGTCGTTTTTTGGTTATCGCAACTATCCCAACAATAAACCCTCCCTAAAAGCCGAATTCGGTAAAAAATGCATAATAATGCAGGGTTATCCCCAAAGTTGTCCACATTTTAAGGCGCGCGTGTGGACAACTGAGATTATTTCACGCCCCAAACATCTCCGTATGTTGTGATTTTATGAGAAAAATCGAGGGGTTATGAGCCTAAAATTTTTCGTCATTTTTCCACATTTTTCGCTTAACATTTTTCGGGATTTTAAGTTAAAAAATTTTATGCATAAACGACGCGCCTCGCGCGTATTTTTTTATATAAAGGAAGACGAAGGAGTAGATTTTTCTATGGAAAAGCTTTCGGATTTTTTGGGAAAAAACGTGCTGGTTCTCTCGGGTGCCGAAATTTTGGGCACGGTGGCCGACATCGTTTACGACAAGTCGCAAAAAAAGTTCCGCTATCTTTTAGTTAGGGGCGGCGGCGAGGAAAAGCTTTTGCCGTTTTCCAAAATCTTTAAGCGCGGCGACGCCGTCACCGTCATGAACACGGCGAGGATTCTCTCCTACACCGACATAGATTTATCGCGGTGCGCACTGCTTTACGGCGTCCCCGGCTGGACGGCCGAGGGCAAGGAGTTTGGCAGACTCATCGACATTGACTTTGAGGAATATAAGATTACCGCGCTCTATTTTGAGAGGGGCGAGGCAAAGGGCGCAGATATATTGTCCATAGGAAAGGATGCAATAGTGGTGCGCGGCGAAAATGACGTCGTGATAAAAAAAGCGTCGCCCAAAAAGCGAATTAAGCTTCCCAAAGAGGACTATCCCGTTGAGATGCTGGACGAGCCCGCCTACGAGGCCTACTTCGAGGCGGCGGCGGATTTTCACGAGCGCAAGCCGCAACCCGAACCCAAAACGCCCGAAATCATTCCTGCAAACGAAATTGAAGCAAAGCCGCCCGAAATTATTGAGCCGCCCGCCGAGGAACAAATCTTAAACAATGAGGGCGACGAAAGCTTGGAGAACGGCCCGGCCGAAAAAACTTCGGACGAAGGGCAAAAAGCCGTAAAATCCGACGAAATCGATACCATCTCCACCGCGGGTATCACCATCGCCGAGGCGCTCTCGGGAGCGAGCCTCGAGCCCTATCCCGTCGACATCGGCGTTCCCGCCAAAATAATCCGCGACTACGGCTTTCTGCTCGGCCGCCGCGTCCTCGTCAACATCCGCGCAAAAAGCGGCGAGCTACTCGCCCCTGCCGGCGCCGTCGTCACCACCCTTTTAGTCGACAAAGTCAAAAAATCCGGCAAACTCATCGAACTAATTCTAAATTCCAAATAATGCGTTTCAAACAAAAAACCGCCCTTTCATCGGGCGGTTTTTTTAATTTATTAATATTAAGTTATTAATCGTTATCGTTACGACGCGATAACAAAAGGCTCGACAAGGCGGGGAAAGGGAGTGCATTTAAATACATGACCTCTCCACGCCCAGTCAGAAACAACGTTCTCAGCCCATAGATTAATTCCGCCCTATTCGGCTTTGTAGGGGAGCAGAGCCATAACACGCGCGCGCTTGATGGCATTAGCCAACGGCCGCTGGTGCTTGGCGCAGACGCCGCTCATGCGTCTGGGCAGAATCTTGCCCTTTTCGGTGATGAAGCGCTTCAGCCTCGCAACGTCCTTATAGTCGATGTCTTCGAGTTTATCGGCACAGAAAATGCAAATCTTTTTCTTGGGCGCCCTCTTTAACGGACGCTTTACTTCTTCGCTCATATTGAGTATTCTCCTTGTTAATTTAGAAAGGCAGGTCGTCGTCGACGGCCTTCATGGCGTCGTCGAAAACCTCGTCCTGTTGTTCGCCCTCGCTCTTAGTGGACAAAAACTGCACTTCGTCGGCGGCGATTTCGGTCACATAGCGTCTTATCCCGTTGTTGTCCTCGTAGCTTCTCGTCTGGATGCTGCCGAACACGGCGGCGCGGGAACCCTTTTTAAGGTATTTGCCGCAGTTTTCGGCCTGGCCGCGCCATACAACCACGGGCAGAAAGTCGGTTTCGCGGTTGCCGTCGCGGCTGTATTTCCTCGACACCGCCAGCGTGAACTTGCAGAGGTAGATGTCGTTGGAAGTCTTGGTGAGCTCGGGATTTTTAGTTAAGTTTCCGATTAATATAACCTTGTTCATGATACGTCCCCCTTATTTTTTAACAATCATTTGCCGCACGACGTCATCCGAAATCATAAGCTGTCTTCTCAACTCCTCGGGAACATCGGGCGCGGCGTCGAACGTCATGAGGACGTAATAGCCCTCGTTTTTGAAGTCGATGGGATAGGCGAACTTTTTGGTTCCCCACTTGTCGACTATGACGTTTTCGGCGTTGAGCCCTTTGACAAGTTCGGAAAACTTGTCGGCGAGTGCTGATTTTTGCTCGTCTTCGGCGTCGTTTCTGATGATATACAACACTTCGTATTTATTCATCAAGAAAACCTCCTTATGGACTAATGGCTCATTTCTGAGCAAGGTGCCCCCGCTTTTCGCGGTTTCGGGGCTATTATATATAATTATTATGTCTGTGTAAAGCGAAATCAATAAGTTATCAATAAGTTTATATATTAAATAAAGATAAAAATAGCCATAGAGAGAACCGAGAAGAATTCAAAAAATCAAAAAACTCCTGCGATGAAGCGCAAGAACAACAACAATAAATATCTTGCAAAATAATTATATTCTAGTTTTTTTTTCGTCTTCGCAGATTTTCATTTTACAGTTGAACATCGGTAAAAGCTATGTCACAATTAATTTGAGGAAAATAGGGCATAAACTATAGTAGTCGAGATTTGGCACAAAATAGTGTGATTCTTTTATAATAATAGAAGCTAGATAATCGGCGAACTTGCGCAATTATTAGCTTCGGGGAGAACTCCTATGAAAAAGCTGTTTTGTTTTATCTTAATAATAGCGTTTATGTTTTTGGCGGTAAGCTGCGACGAGGAAAATCCCGAAGAAACTAGAACATATTTAGAATACGGATTTACCGACGGCGAGGGTGAACTGCATAGCGGATATTATTGCGGTTACAAGAGCGCGGTGAAGGAATTTGATAAAAATAACGCCACTATTACTTTCTATTACGGGAATATATATTCGTCTAATCAACTAAAGGCTTATCCCGACGTAGAAAATATTTTATTCTACGTATATTTTATAAACGGCCTTCATAAGTACTCTGAATATGCCGGACAATATGATTTCGAAAATGACCCGTATTTGTCCTTAATTAAAGTCATTGACGACTTTTTTGCCGGGCAATATAAGGTCAATCGCGTTAAATACGGAGAGATTGATGGCATTGATTTATATAAATCGGTTTACAATCATTCAGAGATAATATCAATACCGGAAGAGGCTTTTATGGGTGAAAGCGGTATATTAGGTTTTAATATTATCGAATATAGAATTTATAACAACGGAACAGAACCGGAATTCCGCAATGGAGCAAGTGCACATATCTATTATAAAACGTCTGGAGACAAAGTAGTCTTGTCGGAAAAACCTTTTGAAAATTGATAATTTGAAATAGAAATATAATTCAGAATAATAAAAAAGAGAGGATACAAAAATGACAAAGAAGAGCTTTTTTGCGGCTTTGCTATGCTTGCTTTTTGCTTGTTTGCTTTGCATGGGTATCTCCGCCGCCGATGCCGGCACGAAAACCGCCGAAGCGCAAACCAATTTTGAACAAAAAGAGAATGAGGGAAACCAATGCTCTATGGAGCCGGCCGGCGACAGCGTTTATGCTGTTATCAAAGAATAGAGGTTTTTGAGCGACCGCGCCGGCGTGGTTCAGCTCTTGGTTGGATTACGATGATATGCAGGCGTCTATCACGGCTTATTTAGACGCGGGAATACCTTATTATATCGTTCTCTTTTCGTCTCAAAGCGGCACGGTAAAATTAAACGCCACGGCCGGATAATTGTCGATACCCGCAGCAAAAAGCCGGAAAAGCAACTTGCTTTTCCGGCTTTTGCTTGTCAAAGGGAAAATCGACCCGGAAAATTTTTCCATGCTTTAAGATAACGCGGAGGATTTAGTGTTTTTCGTTTTATATGCGTTTTGGGGCGGGATTTATTCAAAAAAATAAGTTTTTTTATCAAAAAATCAAGGGGTTTTTCTCACGCGCGCCCAATATAAAATATAGCTTTTTTGTTATATTATTAGCCCGCCCAAAAATATATTGCACACTTGCCGCATTAAATGGTATACTGAAAGTGACAAGGGCAATATGGACCGACACGAACTCGATAAGTATATGATTAGGTTCAGAGCGGGCGACGAGTCGGCGTTTGAGGTTATCTACAATGAAACCCAACGCGGGCTGTTTTCGTTCGTGTTGTCCATTTGCAAAAATTATCACACGGCCGAGGACATGCTCCAAAACACTTACATAAAGATGCGGGCGGGCATTGCCGGCTACGAGCCGGGCTCCAACGCGCTCGCATGGCTGTTCACCATCGCCAAAAACCTGACGCTTAACGAACTTCAAAAGCGCAAAAAAGAGGTCTACACCGATTTCGATTTGGGCTCGCTCGAAAACGAAAAGAAATTTGAAGGCGAGCCGGTGTCCAGCCCGCTTCTCGACATAATTATGGACAACCTGTCGCCGTCGGAGGCACAGATAGTGCTTCTGCACCTCGTCAGCGGCTACAAGCACCGCGAAATCGCCGACATGACCAAAAAGCCGCTGGGAACGGTGCTCTGGTCTTATAGGAACGCGGTGGGCAAGCTTAAAAAAATAATCGAAAAGGAGGACGCGCGATGAACTTCGGGGAATTCACCAAAAATTTGAAATCGGAATTCGAGAATAGATTGCCCGACGTTTTCGAACGCGTCAAAAATTCTCCGACCTATCCCGTAGCTCCCCAATTTCAAAAGGAAAATCCCAAAAGCGTTAAATCATTGAGGTTCGTTATTGCGGCCTGCGCCGTAGTCATATTTATTTTGGCGGCCATGGTGCCCGTCATTTTATACAGCCCCAAAACCACCTCGCCCGGTCTTGCTTTCATCGAACTCACCGTGGAAGCCCTCGGCGACGACGGCGCCGCGGCCTCGGCGTCATCGGATGAAAAGCTGATGATAGGGCTCGTTACGGCGGGCGGCGAAATTGCCGCCGTCCACGCCAACGAGGCCGGCCGAATTCTTCTTTCAAACGAAAATTTGGTTGGGCTTAAGGTTAAAACAGCGTTAGGAAGAATAGCGGCGCTGACCCGCGCCATGGGCTATACCGGCGTTGGATATACGGGCGCCGAAAAATCGGCCAAAGCGCTGGTCGTCTCGGTGGCGGGCAGCGATAAAAAGACGGCGCTCGCCGTCAAGGCCGACGCCGAACAGGGCGCCGCCGAATATTTCTTTTTAAACAAAGTTCCCGCCGTCGTGGTGACGGGCGACCTCGATAAAGAAAAGCTGGTCGAGCGGGCGCGTCAGTTCGACCCCAACGCCGATATCACGATGAGCGTCGCAAAGCTCACCGAAATTCTTCGCGACAACCGCGCCTTCCTGTCCTCCGAAGTGATGCTCGCCTATCACGACTCCGACGCCCTTCACGAAATGAAGGAGCTCTACCGCAGAAAGATGTTCGCCGTGCTCGCCACCAAGACCGAAAACTTTATCGACGAGGTCTACCACGGCGACCGCGATGCGGCTTTCGCGCGGGTTATCGCGCTTTTGAACGAATATTACCAAAAAGCTTCGGCGGGCAATGCCTATATCAACGGCAAGAACGTCAAGACCGACGCGCTCAAAGCAGGCGACATCGTCGACAACATTGTGGGAATTTTGAACACCGTCGAGGGCTATCAGAGCGCCGCCGAAAAGGAAGCGTTTATAAGCTTCGCGGTGGGCTTCAGAGAGTGCCTACGCGGCATCACCGAGGATTTCTCGGTGAAATGCATCGAAGGAAAGAGAGTCATAGCCGCCTACGGCGACGTAGGGTTCGCGTTTTTGGAGCACCTCGGAAATTTAGTCGAGCTTACCTCATTTGAAGACATGATGCACTATGTCGAGAGCGAGTTCTTCGAAATCGTCGATACTTTCGACAACAGCCTGTTTGCCGACGCCGTCGCCGAAAAGGACAAGGACGCCTACCTCGCCGGCCTTGAGAAAGTCGTCACGCTCAACTATATCGAAGTCAAAAAGCAAGCCGAAATTTCGATAAGCTCCACCATTACCGTCATTATGGAATGGGATTCGCTCGACGACTACTACGCTTGGGCGAACGCCATATTAAGCTCGGCTCAAAACTAAATTAATTATTTGCTAAAAAAAGCGGCAATCTAGCCGCTTTTTTTATTTTTCTAATTCTGATTAGAACTTCAAATGATGTCGGAAAATCTGTAACTCCGATTTTCGTTTTAATATTTATTTCACCGCTTCTATAATCGCCGACGCTACGAAATTCTCGATGCCGGTGCCGGGCGCCCATGAAGCTATCAATTCGGCGCTGTTCTCTTTAAGCGTGATTTTTACGTCTTTAAACCCCGCGCAAGAAAGCATCTCCTCAATTTTTCCGATATGCTCGCCGCCGCCCATGCATCCCGCCACCATTTTGGCATCTTGCTTATATTCGAGGGGTATTTCGGAAGTAGCCACGATATCGGAAATCGAAAGCCAGCCGCCCTTTTTCAAAACTCTGAAAATCTCCTTAAAGACCTGCTCTTTGTCGGGAGAAAGATTAACGACGCAGTTGGAAATGACAACATCCGCCGAGCCGTCCGCGATGGGCAAATGTTCTATTTCGCCCAGCCTGAACTCGACGTTTTTATAACCGCTCTTTTCGGCGGTATTTCGGGCGAGCGCTATCATATCGGGCGTCATATCAACGCCTATCACGCGGCCGGTATCGCCGACAAGCTTTCTCGCCACAAAACAGTCGAAGCCGCCGCCGCTGCCGAGGTCAACCACCGTCATGCCTTCCTTAAGCGAAGCGATGGCGACGGGATTGCCGCACCCCAAGCCCATATTGGACTCATAAGGCGCGCCGTAAAAATCCTCCTCGCTGTATCCCAGCTTTTTGGAAACGCCGAGAATGTCGGCGGCCGTGCCGTTGCATCCGCATTCGCCGCCGCAACAGGATTTGACTTCGCGCCTAGCCGCCTTGGCGTATTGGCGCCTGATATATCCCCTTATTTTTTCTTTGTCGTTATACATTTTTTCTCCTTATTCGGAACTATTTATTCAATGCAGTGAAAAACTCGCAAAGCGCTTTTAATTGTCCGCCGTCGATTTCATAGTAAATCCACTTGCCGTTTTTCTCGGCCTTTACAAGTCCACTCTCGGTTAGTAACTTCATATGATACGAAAGTGTAGGCTGAGTAAAATTGAACGCCTCCAAGATTTTGCAGGCGCAGGTTTTTCCCGATTTCAGCAAAGCTAAAATCTTAAGCCGCGCCGGGTCGCCAAGCGCCTTAAATACAGTTTGGTATTTTTCCGAATTATTTATTTCACTCATATAGATAACTTTCTATATATTATGCTCCAATGTAAAATGAATGTCAATTCTTTCGCAAAAATATACGGTTTCTTAGAACTACATTGAATCTGAGCTCATATTATGGTAAATATCGGGGAGAAAGATATGTTTTTCAGAGGTAACTTTAATAGATTTGAGCCTCACGACTACGGGCCGGAGCCCTTCGTGAACGACATCGAGAGCGCGACCATGCAAAATCCTTATTTTCGGTCGGCGCTTTGGACGGGAGAACATCTCCAGCTAACTTTGATGAGCATTCCCGCGGGCGGCGAAATAGGCTTGGAAATGCATCCGAATTTAGACCAGTTCTTGCGGCTGGAAGCGGGTTACGGGCTGGTCAAGATGGGCCCTTCGCCCGAAACGCTCGACTATCAAGCCAAAGTTCGTGACGGCTACGTCGTCTTTATTCCGGCGGGCACCTATCACAATCTCATTAACCTTGCCAATATGCCGATAAAGCTCTATTCAATCTACGCGCCGCCGCAGCACCCGCGGGGCACGGTGCACGAAACAAAAGCCGACTCCGACGCAGCCGAAGGCCACGAATAGGCAGAGCGCCGCCTTAAGACTAAATAGCGGCTATTCTGTTGGATTGGGTTGTTGTCAATATAACCTAATAAAAAAGCTCTGTCTTTTAGACAGGGCTTTCTGTTTTTTCAAATTGAGGGTTTAGGCTTAAAAACCGTCCTGCGAGTCGTTGTCGTCGCCGTCGGGAATGTCCTGTTTTGCGCGGATGCCCAGCTCGTCTAAGGAGTAAGTGCGGATGTCGTAGGTTCCGTCCTTCATCAGCACCTTGACCTTGGACGTCTGCTTTATAATGTCGTTGGACTCCACCGTGCCCTCGCCGTCGGGCGTGGTAACCTGGGAGTGGACCTTGGGCATCAATTTAAAAACTTGGGAATAATAGTCGTTTTCAAACTTCAAACAACACATCAGCCGACCGCACACTCCGCTGATTTTGGCGGGATTGAGCGAAAGCCCCTGAATTTTCGCCATTTTAATGGAGACCTTCTCGAAGTCGGGCATGTGCGAGGCGCAGCAGCACGGCCTGCCGCAGGCGGCAAGCGCGCCGCGCATTTTGGTGTCGTCGCGCTCGTATATTTGGCGAAGCTCGATGCGGATTTTGAAAATGGAAGCAAGCTCTTTGACGAGCTCGCGGAAATCGACGCGCCCCTCGGCGGTGAAATAGAAGATGAGTTTGGCGCGGTCGAAGGTGTATTCGGCGTCGACTGGCTTCATGTCGAGCTTTCGCGCGTGGACCTTATCTTGAATAACGGCAAGAGCGGCGGCTTTGTCGGCGTCGTTTCTTTGTTGCTGAAGCTCGTCAACATCGGTCGCCTTTCTTATGACGTCCTTTAGGGGCTGGACGATATCTTTATCGGGCACGTCGCGGTTCCCTATGACGCAGCGCCCGAACTCGGTGCCGCGCGAGGTCTCCACGATGACGCCGTCGCCTTCGCAAAACTCGATTCCGCAGGGGTTGAAGTAGTAAATTTTATTGCCCGTCTTAAAACGCACTCCGATTATAATCATGTTCTGAGCTCCAAAATATCAAAAAATAGTTTTTCGGCGGCCGCCGCCGCGCCGACGTTAAAGTAAAGCATTTCGCGCGCTTTGTTGACGGCCATAATCGCCTTGGCCGCCGCCGAGGGCGAAAAGTGCGCGCCGAGCTTTACGATTTCATCCGACAACTCTGATAAAACAGAGGGCTTGGCGCCTGCCGAGACCGCCATTACGTCGCGGAAAATGGGCGACAGAATGTTCAAAAGCTCGGGAAGCCTCGCTTTACTTGCTATGTCGAGGTTAACGGCGTCCAGCACTTTGGCGGAGGTGTCCAGACTCATAAGAAGCGCTATCGCCTCTTCGTATCTTTCCAAAAAATCCTTAGACGACGCTATTTCGTAGGCGCGGGTGAGATAGCCGTCGGAGCAGGCGGCGGCGAGCGCCGCTTTTTTTTCGTCTTCGGTATAGTTGAGGACGGCGCGGTAAATTACGTCCTTTTCAAAAAAGTCTAGATAAATTTTCCTGGCGCGTGACTTAATTGTGGGCAGAAGCGCCGCTTCCTGCGCCGCGCCCAAAAAGATGGTGACTGCGGGCGGCGGCTCCTCAAGCGTTTTTAAAAGCTTATTCTGCGCAGTCAGGTTCATGAGGTCGCTTCTATAAATCATATACAGCTTGGGCGCGTCGTAAAACGGCTTGAGCTGGGCGTCCTTTAAAACTGCCTCGACGTGGTCTTTAGTTATGTTGTCGCCGATAAGGTTTACATGCTTTAAATCGGGGTTGTTGTCGTGCAGCACTTTGAGGCAGTCGGCGCACTCGCCGCAACCGCCGTAGCGGCAGTATACCGCCTCGGAGACAAGCATAAACAGCTTTTTAATCGCCTCGCCGTCGGGCGATATGACGAGGTAAGCGTGCCCCAGCTTCCTCGCCGCTATGTCGTTTTTAATTATGCCGAAAGCGCGGCTTGCGGCGAGCGCGTTTCGGTAAAACGGCGTGTTCACCAAACTCTCCTATGCTTTTCCTGTTTTTATATCCGCTTATTTATTCGTTGTTTTTTGCGCATTTTCCTAAGCGCGGCGCGGTTTATTTTATGCGATAAATCCCCGTGTTTTGAGCGCGGCTATGATTTTTGCCGAGGTCTCGTCCTTTATCTTGGATGGCTTGATTTTTATGAACCGTTCGGGCGCGCGCTCCGCCAAAATCAAATAGCCTTGATAGACCTTTTCGTGGAACTCCACCGCCTCAAGCTCGAAGCGGTCGTTGAGGCTCTCGGAGCGCTGGCGGCTTCGGAAGGATTCCTTGGGCGAGAGGTCGATAAAGACGGTGCAGTCGGGGACGACGCCCTCCACCGCTTGTGCGTTTATGGCGGCCACTTTGTCGATGCCGAGGCCGCGCGCGTAGCCCTGATAAGCCAGCGAGGAGTCCAAAAATCTATCGCAGATGACAAGCCCGCCCCTGCTAAGCGCCGGCAGGATGACCTCTTTGGTCAGCTGCGCCCGCGACGCCGCGTAGAGATAGGCCTCGGTGAGTGCGTCGATGTCACGGTTTTCGGGAGAGAGCAGAATTCCCCTGATGAGCTCGGAAATATGGTTGCCGCCCGGCTCGCGGGTAAACAGCGCGGGCTGGCCGCTCTTTTCGAGATATTCCCGAAGGAACCTAAGTTGCGTCGATTTGCCTACGCCCTCGCAACCCTCGAAGGTGATGAACTTGCCTCTCTCCATAGAACACGCCTCTTATGTTGATAACTTTTTTAGTATACCACACTCCGATTAAAATTTAAAGCGGAAAGTCAAAATTTAAGGCTAATTAGGCAACATCTTAAAATGCGTCCGAACAACATAATAAAAAGCCGCCTCGACGAGGCGGCCTTTAGTTTGGTTTAAGGCAATTCAGTGATTGATTTTTTTGTTAATTAATTTGCGGCATTTAGCAGCCTTACCAAACGGTAGGCACTCCGTCTACGAAGCGCCAGCCGCCCTCTGTTTCTGTTTCGGAGTAGTAGTAAACCGTAGCCTCAATCAGCGGTTCGTTGTCTTCTGCATCGACAACGATCTCGCTCCAGCCGATCTCGTCACCCATGTAGTAAATATTCCCGAAATCAACGCACCCGTTAAAGGCGCCTGCCTTTATTTCGGTCACCGATTCGGGTATAACGACGTAGCTCAAGGTCCAGCAGTCCGCCAAAACCATATTGTTTATTTCATCGAGACCGGAGGGAAGAATGACGCCTTCAAGGCTTATGCAGGCGGCAAACGCGCCAACACCCAAAAAGGTTACACTCTCGGGAATCTCGATATCGGCCAGCATAAAACAAAAATAGAATGCTTGCGCGCCGATTTTGTTCAAGCCTTCGGGCAAAATTACCTCTTCAATCGTATTAGTTAAAACAAAGGCGAGATTGGCTATCTCTTGGATATCGCCGGAAACGGTATAGGTAGCTCCATCGCCGATATATCTTATTAATACCGTGCCGTCGGTGCTTGTGTATGCGTCGGCGTCGTCGTATAAGACCTCATCTTGGAAAATGTAATTCGCCGAAAAAGCCTCGCTCAAATAAATGCTGCCGTTTTCAATCATGGCGTAGCCGACTTCGACTGCTTCATGCTTGGTGTAATACGAAGAAACAAGCAGGTAGGCAAGCTCGGCCTCGTAATCGGCAGAACTTGAAAACTGCAAGGCAATAGGCATCCCGGTTTCCAGCGCTATGATAAATTCTATCTCGTTGGTGCCGAAATATTCCCAAGCCGAAGCGCCGAACATGGCTCCGAACCGGCTTTCCCATTCGTCTACCGTCATAAACAGAATCTCGCTTCCTACAAACATTTCGGCACCGCCCCAAATTTCGAGGAACAGCCCCTTATGGAGATAATAATAAATCGAAAGCGGGAGAGGGTCGCTTTCCGCTACCCATCTCGCATAAATATCGAGATCTTCATCGGGCATTTCATAGGAGAGGAATGGTTGATTAAAGGTGCCGTTGTCAAGATACCAGCCGCCGAACCTGAACCCTTCCTTATCGGAAGGAGTTATAACGCCCAGCGGGCCTCCTGAGTATTCAGTAATCTCGATAATATGAGTCCCGTCGTCATATAAATTCAAGCTATACCGGTTTAGCTCACTCCATTTGGCATAGACCGTGACATCTTCGGCGGGCATATAGTTAAGGTCGAACTCGTCTTCAAAGGTGCCGTCGTCAAGATACCAGCCTTCAAAATTATAGCCGTATCTAGTGGGCGTGGGTATTGGGATATATTCGTCTAAATATAAGTAATACTCTGCGATACTCTCGCCCTCGCTCATGAAGGTCATCGTATAAACCGCGAGCTCCCAAATCTCGGGCACGCCGTCGACAAAGCGCCAGTGACAGCCGTCGGTGACTTCGGTTTCCGAATAATAGTAAACCGAGCCGTAATTGAAATTATTTCTGCCGGTGATAAGCTCCCAGTCCTCCTCCGCTCCTAAGTAGTAAATGTTGCCGATATAGTTGAAAGCGTTGGGATAGAAGTGAACGATGCTCATAGGAACTATTAGTTCATAGGGATAGCAATCGGCAAAAGCGTTGGTGCCTATGCCGACTATTTCGCCATCGTCATATGTTGACGGTATGGTGAAGAGACCGGGCCAGCCGCTCGTAACACCCGTGATGATATAGCCGCCCAAGTCGCCGTCATAAGCATATGTGATATTGAGATATTCAATATCATAGGAGGGCTTTGAAAATTCCCCTTCCGAGTCGGGGTAGGGCAGCGGTTCATCCCAATCTCCAATGAGCCTTACAAAGCCCGTATTATATTGAAGCTCGTAAAATTCGGGAGCGCTCGAGAGCGGCTGACGGGACGCCGTGCCGTCGGCATAAGTTGTTTCGAGCAGGATTCCCGCGATAATTTCTTCTGATTCTATGAAAATCGTATAGGTTGGAACATTTATAAGACTGTATCCGACAATTGCGGGATCCGCGGGATCGTAGACATATACGTAGAAGTATTCATATCTTTCGAACGGCTCCAGCCAAATCCTGACATAACGCCAACCTAAAGTCGAAGTGTCGAACTCCGATCCGTCCTCCTCTTTCAGCATGTCGAAGGTCAGAGGCTCGGAAGACGCGGGCGGGTAATAAAGATAAACATAATAATCTATCGTCCGAGGTTCGGGGAGGTCGGTGGCGCCCTGCGCGATATATAAGTCCGCAAAATCAATGACGGCGGTTGTCAGCGGCGGCTCATAACCATCAAAGACGTAGACCAGAATATCCTGGTATCTGTTGTAGCCCCAAATCCGCACCGACTGCGGGCCGAGCTTGGTAAGGTCCAATCCGTAGTAGTAATAATAGGGTAACGCTTCGAGGCTGTTTGCGCCGTAGGAGGTTCCGTCGTCCAGCATCCATGTGCTTTTCAAATAGTCGATGGCGATTACTTCGCCTTCGGTGTTGATGTAAATCATACCGTCATCATCGTCGTAGCTGTCGATGAATGCTATTTGGAGGTTTTCGGGATTGTAAACAAAGACCGTCAATTCGACAGTGCAACCGAGATAAGTGACCGTCACCGTTTGAGGCCCCGAAATTGTCAAATTATATCCTGTGATTAACAAATCGCCCGAGGAGAGCGCGGCTGCCATGTCCACCTGCCAAGGAACCCCTCCGTAATCCGAAGTGACAGTTTTCGTTTCATTGTTGGTATAGGTTATTGAAATATAGCCGGTTATTTCTCCCGTTTGCGATATCCAAAGGAGATAATCATAGGGGTTTATATCGACCACTTCGGGATTTTCGGGGTCATGGACATAGTATTCATAGATTATCTCAAACCCGCGATAAGTTATCGTCATCACAAATTTGCCTGCGACGGCGGTGGAGAGCCCCGATATCATGGAGAGCTCGATTTCGATTTCACCCTCGCTATAGTCGACATAATCCGCATGTAGGTCTATGACGTCGCGGAGATCATCCACATCTACATCCTCGCCCAAAGTAAAGATCAGCTGACCGCCCGTGGCGTAGAAGTAATCGATGGGAAGCTCTTCGAAGTAGGTAATTTTAATCCGTCGTTCTAACCCGTCTTCGGAATAGGAAATTTCGCTCTCGCCCGCCGTAGAACTGTCGAAGTCCTCTATCGAGGCGGCAACCGGCATGCCGACCAAGACGTAGGCCGCTAAACCGTCGCCTACAATAGCGGGGATTGCTAGATAGTTTTCGAACTCGGGAACGGTGTCGTCGAATATGAGCTTCACCATCATGAGTTTTTCAAAGATGATATCTTCGATTGTTCCTCCGACCTCGCAATAGACTTCGCCCGCCAAGCTGAAGAACATCAAAAGACCTTCTTCGGGCACATAAGGCGTGTAAGAGACGCTTATACCATAGAAAACCATATTAGTGTCAAAGATAAGGAAGTAGCTAGAAGTAATTTCAATTACGGCTTCTTCGTTGAGTGTATTTATTGCTTCCTCAGGCCAGCGGTTTATGTCGAAGTAATCCTTCATTATGTAAGCATCCATTCCGCCTTCGATTATTAAATATTCGTCCTCATCAAAAATACCCCAGAGCGTCGCCATCATTGTTCCGCTTGTGTCGATGTGGCTCTGCTCGGCGATAAAGGTGCCGTTGCCGTAAACCGCCATAGCAATTATCATGATGCCCTGTTCCGGGCCCAAATCCATGTAGCTCAGATAAAGCGATTCATATCCGGCATAGATGCGGGAATACTCTAAGCAATAGGTTTCGGCGGTGATGAAATAATAATCGGTCAACGGGTTTTCGACTATCGGCACAACAGACGGCACGAACGCCCCGAAATCGTCCTCAAACACCGCGGTAAATTCGGCGTCTCGGGTGACGAAATAGTAGAAGTTTGGGTATGTCGAATAATCGACGCCGCCAAGCTGCCATTTCACGAATTTCTTACCGCTCGGCGCCTCTGCCGATATTACCGCTATTTCGCCTTCGAAGTATTTGCCGCTTCCCGAGCCGCCTTCGACGGTTACGGTGAAGGAACCGTCCTCACTCGTCCACTTGGCGTAAAGATCGACATCATGAGCGGGCATGACGGTTGAATTAAACTCGTCCTCAAAGGTTCCGTTGTCGGTAAACCAGCCGCCGAAGACGTAGCCTTCCTTGGTGGGCTCGGGCGGCGCAACCAGCGGGGTGCCGGCAGGCGCCGTGAACGTTGCGTATACTTCGCTGCCGTCATAAAGTGTAATGGTGTATTCGCGCAGCCATTTTGCGTAGAGGGTGATATTCGCGGCAGGCATGACGGTGAACACATATTCATTCTCGAATATTCCGTCGTCGGTGAACCAGCCGTCAAAGACGTAGCCGTCTCGGGTCGGTTCGGCGGGCGCCGCTATCGCCGTGCCGGCATATTCCGTAATCGGGGCGACCGCGCTTCCCTCGTTGCTGGCGAAAGTTATGGTGTATTTGGGAATAGGCGTCCACTTGGCATAGAGAGTGATATTCCCTTCGGGCATGACGGTGAAGTCATAGGCATTTTGGAAAGTGCCGTCGTCGGTGAACCAGCCGCCGAAGGTGTAGTTTTCTCTTGTGGGAGCTGCGGGAGCCGTTATCGCCGTGCCCGCATATTCCGTAATCGGGGCAACCGCGCTTCCTTCGTTGCTGTCAAAAGTAATGGTATACTTAGGAACGGGCGTCCACTTGGCGTAGAGAGTGATATTCCCTTCGGGCATGACGGTGAACTCATAGGCATTTTGGAAAGTGCCGTCGTCGGCGAACTAGCCGCCGAAGGTGTAGTTTTCTCTTGTCGGCGCCGCGGGTGCCGTTATCGCCGCGCCCGCGACATCCTCGATTTCGTGATATGCAGCGCCGTTACTGATGAAGGATATTTTGTAAAGAGGAATCCATTTGGCGTAGAGAGTCACGTTGACGTGGGATGTCGAGCCGAAATCGAACTCGTCTTCAAAGGTGACGTTGTCTATGTACCAACCTCCGAAAACAAAGCCTACCCGCGTGGGATCGGGAGGCACGTTCAGCGGTTTTCCCGCCTCGCCCGTGATTTCACCGATTTTTTCGCCCTCACTCATCAGCGTGATGGTGTAGTTAACGGGAACCTCGTCCTTGGGATTGCAGGCGTAAAACAACGCAAGCACGCAAATAAGCGTCAGAACCGAGATTAAAAGCTTTTTCATAACTCCTCCATTATTGGTTTAAGCGGTCTTTTTTAAAATACTGCTATTCGCGCGCTCGCGAGGGGGTGTTAATATAAAATTTATCATATGCACTTTTAGGGTAAAAGTCAACAGAAAGTTTTTGCGCCGCTTTGTATCAATACCGCGAAAAGCAGGGAAATTTTGACGAATTTTAACTTAGAGGTTTTCGTTTGACTTATAAAATATTTAAGTTTAAAATGTTTAGCAAGTTTATTTGAGAAATTATGAATCCGTTTTTTTGAAAATTAAGCGGATTTGGAATAATTATATCGAGGTTTGCTCGCTATGGATATGTTGAAGGTCGAAAAAAAGTGGCAGAAAATTTGGGCGGACACCGGCGCCTATAAATTCAACCGCGGGAACGCCGATAAAAAATATTACGTTCTCGAGATGTTTTCCTATCCTTCGGGCGCGCGGCTTCACGTCGGGCATTGGTTCAACTACGGCCCAAGCGACAGCTTCGCGCGCTTTAAGAGAATGCAAGGCTTCGAGGTCTTTCATCCCATGGGCTTTGACGCTTTCGGCCTTCCCGCCGAAAATTACGCCATAAAGACGGGCATCCACCCCAAGGACAGCACGCTCAAAAACATAGCGACGATGGAAGAGCAGCTCCGCGCCATCGGCGCCACCTACGATTGGGACTATGAGGTCATCACCTGCAACGAGGATTACTATAAATGGACGCAGTGGCTGTTCCTTCAGCTCTATAAAAAGGGGCTGGCCTACCGCAAGGAAGCGCCCGTCAACTGGTGCCCCAACTGCAACACCGTGCTCGCCAACGAGCAGGTCTTGAATAACATCGAATGCGAGCGCTGCCATTCCACCGTCACCAGACGCAATCTGACGCAGTGGTTTTTCAAGATTACCGACTACGCCGAGGAGCTTCTCGCCGGACTCGACAAGCTTGACTGGCCCGAAAAGACCAAGCTGATGCAGAAAAACTGGATAGGCAAGTCATTCGGCGGCGAGGTAGAGTTTACTACGCCCGCAGGGAACAGCTTCCGCGTCTTCACCACCCGCGCCGACACGCTGTTCGGCGTCAGCTATGTCGTGCTGGCTCCCGAACACCCGCTGGTCGCCGTCGTTACGACGGAAGAAAGAAAACAGGCGGTTGCCGGCTATATCGAGGCGAGCGCCAAGGTTAACGAAATCGAAAGGCTGTCTACGGCGCGCGAAAAGACGGGCGTGTTCACGGGCGGCTACGCAATAAATCCCATAAACGGGCGGATAGTGCCCATCTATATCGCCGACTACGTGCTGGCGTCCTACGGCACGGGCGCCGTCATGGGCGTTCCTGCGCACGACGAGCGCGACTTCGTTTTCGCCACTAAATACAACCTCCCCATCGAGCGCGTCATCAAGGGCGCGGCGGGCGTCGACGACGCACTGCCCTTTGTCGAGGACGGAATAATGGTCAATTCGCCCGGCTTCGACGGGCTTTCCTCGGAGGAAGGGCGCGGACGCGTCATAGCCGAGCTTTCGGCCAAAGATAAGGGCGGCCTCAAGGTCAACTACCGCCTCCGCGACTGGTTGGTCAGCCGCCAGCGCTATTGGGGCGCTCCCATTCCCATCATTCACTGCGAGCGTTGCGGCGAGGTGCCGGTGGACGAAGAGGATTTGCCGGTCCAGCTCCCCTACAACGTCGACTTCACGCCCGACGGCAAATCTCCCCTCCAAAAGAGCGAGGAGTTTATGCGCGTAAGATGCCCCAAGTGCGGCGGATGGGCGCGCCGCGACGCCGACACCCTCGATACCTTCGTCTGCTCGTCGTGGTATTATCTGCGCTATCCCGACGCAAAAAACGATAAGACGGCCTTCGACACCACTTGGATAAACAAGATGCTACCCGTAGATAAATACGTCGGCGGCGCCGAACACACTTGCATGCATCTGCTTTACGCGAGGTTTTTCACTAAAGCTCTTCGCGATATGGGGTATTTGAATTTCGACGAACCTTTCACTTCGTTAGTCCATCAGGGCACGATTTTAGGCCCCGACGGCAACCGCATGTCCAAGAGCATGGGCAACGTGGTATCGCCCGACGACAACGTCAAAAAATACGGCTCCGACGCCTTCCGCCTCTATCTTATGTTCGGCTTTTCCTATATCGAGGGCGGGCCATGGAACGACAAGGGGCTGGAGTCGGTCGTAAAATTCATGGAAAGGGTGGAGCGTCTCTTCATTAAATCAAAAGACGTGGCAACGCCCAAGAAAGAAAAAACGGCCGCCGAAAAGGAGCTCGCTTTCGTAATCCATTCGACGATAAAGAGCGTCACCAAGGATATGGAGGACTTCAGCTTCAACACCGCGATAGCGAGGTTGATGGAGCTCACCAACGCGCTCTACGCCTACGACAATGCCCAAACCGACAAGCACCCCGTATTCAAAGAGGGGCTTAAGACGCTGCTTCATTTGATGGCGCCGCTGACGCCCCATTTCTGCGAGGAATTGAACGAGCTTACGGGCGGAACAAAGAGTGTGTTTTGCGAAAAATATCCCGTCTGCGACGAGAGCGCGCTTGTGAGGGACGAGGTCGAGCTGGCAGTGCAAATCAACAGCCGCGTCAAGGCCAAGATAACGGTGCCGGCGTCTTTTACCGATGCCGAGATAGAGGCGTTCGCGCTTTCAACCGAGGCGATAAAAAACCTCATCGGCGGAGCCGAGGTAAAGAAAGTCATAATAATCAAAAACAGGCTGATTAACATAGTGATTTAGAGTTAAACCCCGCATTTTACGATAATCAAGCCGCGCGGAATTTGTCGATTTATAGCAAAAGATTTTAATTTTATTGTAGATAGCAGGTGCTTTTATGTTGGATTTATATTTAATTCGTCAAAACCCCGAGTTTGTCAAAGACGCCTTAAAAAAGAAGGACTTCGACGCCGATTTTTCCGCCCTTCTCGAGTGGGACTCCAGGCGCCGCTCCTTGATTAACGAAATCGAGAGCTTAAAGTCCAAGCGCAACAAGGTTTCGGCCTCCGTGCCCGCCGTCAAAAAAGCGGGCGGCGACGTGGCCGCGATTTTTGCCGAAATGAAAAAAATCGGTGAGGACATCGCGGCGGGCGACCTCGAAATCGACGCCTTAAGCACCAAGATAAACGATTTTCTTTTAAGGCTTCCCAATATGCCCGACGCCGACCTTACCCCGGGCGGCAAGGAAAATAACGCGGTCGTCAAGGTGTTCGGCCAAAAGCCCGAGCACTCTTTTAAAATTAAAAACCACGTCGAAATCTGCACCGCGATGGGCTTAATCGACTACGAGCGCGGCGTCAAGCTTTCGGGCAGCGGGTTCTGGATTTACCGCGGGCTGGGCGCAAGGTTGGAATGGGCTTTACTCAACTATTTTATCGCCGAACATCTAGCCGACGGCTACGAGTTCATTCTTCCGCCCCATCAGCTCGGCTATAACTGCGGGCTGGGCGCCGGCCAGTTCCCCAAATTTGCCGACGAGGTTTACTGGATTGAGGGCGAAGCGGACAAGACCAAAAACCGATTCATGCTGCCCACCGCCGAGACGGCGCTCGTCAACCTCTTCGCGGGAGAAATTTTGGAGGAGGACAAGCTTCCCGTCAAGCTTTTCGCCTACACGCCTTGCTTCAGAAAGGAAGCGGGAAGCTACGGCAGCGAGGAGCGCGGCATGATAAGGGGGCACCAGTTCAACAAGGTCGAGATGGTTCAAATCGCCTCGCCCAAAAACTCGGCGGCGGCCTTTGCCGAGCTAGTCGAAAAGGCGGCGCGGCTGGTCGAAAAGCTGGGGCTTCACTTCCGCGTAAGCAAGCTCGCGGCGGGCGACTGCTCGGCGTCGATGGCGAGGACTTACGACATCGAGGTGTGGATTCCCAGCATGGGCATATTCAAGGAAGTCAGCTCGGTTTCTAACGCCAACGATTTTCAGGCGCGCCGGAATAACACAAGATACCGCGACCTCGCGACGGGTAAAACGGCCTTCGTCCACACCTTGAACGGTAGCGGCCTTGCGACAAGCCGCCTCATTCCCGCCATTGTCGAGCAGTTCCAGACCGAGGACGGCGGATTTATAATTCCCGAAGTCTTGAAAAAATACATGCCGTAGGCCTAAGAATAAAAATCGCCAAGTTATAAAATAAGTAAAAATCCGCCTCTTTCGGCGGATTTTTTTACATTTTCCGAGCCTTTCGGAAATGTTTTTCAGTTTAAAAAAGCTATCATTTTTTCTTATGAAAAGAAAGATAGATTACGCCGCCGTCGCAAAATATATTACATATTTTTTAATTTTCGTGCTTCTCCACAACGCCAAAACAAAGAGCGGGCTGACGCCATTTGCGCTCGGTTTTTTCGCCGCCCTCGTCTACTCGCGCGAAAATCTCTGGCTGCTCGCGCCGCTCTATGTGCTGGGCTCCTTCACGGCAGGCGTCAGCTGGCAGGGATTGGTCATCGCGGCGACGCCCGCCGTCGTGTTCGCGATAGCTTATTTCGTCCATTATAAAATTAAAAAGCCCGTCAATCTGCTCTTTTTAAACATTTACGCCCTTATCTGTCAGGCGCCCTACGTCGCCTTTTCCGCCGTCAGTCTTGCCGGCGCCATGGACGCCGTTTTAACCGTCATAATCGCACAGCTGTTTACTTATACCTCGACGGTCGTCGTCTACGCAATCAAAGTGCGGGGCATAAACTATAAGTTCTCGGTCGACGAGGCGATAAGCGCCGAAGTGGTGCTCGCCGTGTTTTCGCTCTCGGTGTGGTGTTTGAATTTCTACGGCTTTTCGCCCTTTTTTGGCGCGGCCGCCTTCGTCATTTTAGCCGCCGCGGCTTCCTTCCCCTTCGGAACGGCTCTCGCGCTCGGCGCCGTCCTCGGTATAGGCGCGGCATTTTCGAGCGGCAGCCTCATTATGACGGCCGTTCTCGCGCTTTGGGCGGTGGCGGCGTCCTCGCTGAAGACTAAAACGATGATTTTTTCGGCTGTCGCTATCGTCGCCGTTGACCTTCTCGCAGGCTATTATTTTAAGGCGTATCCCGGCGGATATTCCTATCTCAATTTGATTTCGCTCGCGATAGGCCTTGCCGCCTACTTCGTCCTTCCCAAGCGCACCAAGCAGTTTCTCGCCTCGGTGTCCAAGACTTTCCGCGACACTTATTCCTCGCGCACCCTCGTCAACAAAAGCCGCGAGCGCGTCGCGGAAAGGCTTGTCGCGCTCTCCAAGGTATTCACCGATATGAGCGCGCTCCTTTCCGGCGACAATCTTTCGGAAATTCCTATGAGCGGCGGGCGGAGGCTTGCTAAGGATATCGGGTTTAAGGTTTGCGGCCGTTGTGACAACGCCGAAAACTGCGCCGCCGCGCTGGGCGGCGACATCTCCTGCGTCCTTGAGCCCGTTGCCGAAGTGGTGCTGGACAGCGGCCGCGCCACCATGCTCAACATGCCGCCCTTCATAACCTCGCGCTGCAAAAAAATTCCCGAGCTCATCGCCGCTCTGAACCGCGGTGTGCTTCTGATGGCGGAATGGGACGCCTCCCGCGAGAGCATCGACCACGGCAGAAAGATGATAGCCGACGAGATGGCGGGCGTGGGCGAGCTTCTTTGCGGCTTGGCGTCCGACGTCAAGCGGCGGCTCGCTTTCGACGCCGCCCTCGAAAAGCGGCTAATTGACGAGCTTTCCTATCACAACGTCATAGCCAGCGAGGCGGCGGTATACGGCGAGGAGGAAAAATCGGCGACGCTGGTCGTCCGCGAGACCGACGCCGGCAAACCCGCCCTCATTCGGATTTTAAACAGGGTGCTGGGCGCCTCCATGGAGCTGGAATATGCCGCCGACGCCATGAACGGCTGGCAGACGCTCCACTTCAAGCGCGCGCCCGCATTTGAGGCCGTCTTCGGCGCGGCGCGCGAGAAAAAGCCGGGCAACGCGGTATCGGGCGACACCGTCTCTTTCGAGCGGATAGGCGACGTCCTCGTCATGTCGCTTTCCGACGGCATGGGCAGCGGCGAGGAGGCGCACCGAGCGTCCGCCGCCGCGCTTTCGCTCATCGAAAACTTTTACCGCGCCGGCTTCGGCAACGAAGTCGTAATGTCACTCAGCAACCGCATGCTGTCGCTCGTCGGCGGCGAGAGCTTCAGCACGCTCGATATCGCCGCCGTCAATTTGAAGTCGGGCGCCGTCGACCTCATCAAGCTGGGCTCGGCCGATGGCATAATAAAGAGCGGCGGCAAGCTCGAAATCATCGAATCCAAGGGCTTGCCCGTCGGAATACTCGATAAAATCACGCCCGCCATCGAGCGGCGGACGCTGTCCCACGGCGATATCATCGTCATGGTTTCGGACGGCGTCGTAGACGCGCTCGGCAACGACCGACTTTTGGATATAATATCAAGCGAAACCACGCTAAACCCGCAAGTGCTGGCCGACGCCGTCCTCGACGCAGCGAAAAGCTTTGGGCTTCGTGACGACGCCACCGCGCTCGCCTTAAGGCTGGTTTAATTTAAATATTTAAACTTCCGATAACTCGATTTAAATTTCACAAGCATGTAAACAAATTAATAAAATTTTAAGCAAGAAAATTTGGCGCAGGCCGAAAGGCTTTTTTCCGCGCGCTCTTTAGCTCTGGCGCGGAATTTTTGCTTTTGAGGCCGAAGGCCTTTATATCACGCGCCTTTTTAAGCGGTTTATTTTGGACTTGTATAGCAATAATCTTTGTGATATAATATTTTAATATGCAAAACCTCGATTTCAACGGCTTGGATTTAAGCGGCAGCGTTGTCGCGCTCGCCGTCAGCGGCGGGCGGGATTCCATGGCGATGCTTGATATGTTTTTAAAAGAAGCGTCCGCCGTCAAGGATTTTTTTGTCGTCAATGTCGAGCACGGCATAAGGGGCGAGAGCTCCAAGCGCGACAGCCGCTTTGTCGAGAAATATTGCAAAAAGCGTGGTATCAGGTTTTTGGGGCTTTCGCTGGACGTCCCCGCCCTGAAAAAAGAGAGCGGACTGACTCTTGAGGAAGCGGCGCGCGAGGCTAGGTATCGCGAATTTTTTAAGCTTTTGGACGGCGGCGAGGCCGACTTGTTTCTGACGGCCCACAACCGCGACGACCTAGCCGAAACGGTTTTGATGCGGATTTTAAGGGGCACCGGCGTCAGGGGGCTTTCGGGCATTTCCTCGCGCGGCAGAATTCTACGCCCCATGCTCAAAATCACGAGAGCCGAAATAGACAGATACGTTCAAGAAAACGGCGTCCCCTTTGTTGAGGACGAAACCAATTCGGACTCCGCTTACGCGCGAAACTTTATAAGGCACCAAGCGTTGCCGCTTTTAAAGACGCGCTGGCCCGAAGCCTCGGAAAATTTAGCGCGCCTAGCCGAAAACGCCGCCGAAGCGACGGCTTTTATCGAGAAATGCACGCCCGCATTTACTCTTAAGGACGGCGCAGCGGTCTTCGACGCCGCCGATTTGAGCGAGCCCGCGCCCGCCAAGGCCGCCTTTCAAAGCGCCGCCCGCGCGCTGGGCGCCGTCAAGGATATCGAGCGGAAGCATCTGGAAGCGCTTTATAAGCTGAGCCGAGCCGAAAACGGCAAATCGCTCGACTTGCCCTACGGACTTTCGGCACACAAAGAATACCGCCATTTAGTCATTAATAAAGCGGAAGAAAGCCAAAAAACCGAGATAGCCGCGCCAAAAACTGCCGAGGGCTGGCAAGCACTCTTTCTTCCCTCGTCTTTGGGAATGGTGAGCTTCGAGGTCAAAGAGTGTTCCTCGGGCGAAGCCGCGACTATTTTTGGCGGTGAAAAGCTTATCATAGATTTTGCCAAAATCCCCGAGGGCGCCGTCTTGAGAAACCGAAGGGAAGGCGACTACTTTCATAAATTCGGCGGCGGAAAAGTCAGCCTTTCCGATTATCTTATCGATAAAAAAATCCCCAAAAGGCTGCGCGACCGCCTGATTTTGCTCGGCATGGGCTCCGAAGTCCTCTTTATCGCGGGCGTCGAAATTTCCGACAAAGTAAAAACCGAGGGCGACACGCGCGCGGTTTTAGTCGTTAAAACAGGCGAAAAGCCATAATCACCCGAATTATACTAAATCTCGCGTTCGGGACACTATAAGAAAAAATGCGTAGGTAAAAAGCATATAAAATAACGGTGGAGTATGAATTACGGAAGAGACATCGAAAGAATTTTAATCAGCGAAGCCGAGATAGCCAAAAGAGTGGCCGAGCTCGGCGAACAAATCAGCCGCGACTACGCCGGGCGCGACATCATGCTTATTGCCGTGCTCAAGGGTGCCTATATGTTCACGGCGGATTTAATCAGAAAAATCGAGGGCGACGTCAGTGTCGATTTCATATCGATTCGGAGCTACAACGGCACGACGACGAGCGGCGAAGTCCATCTTCTGCAGGATTTAAAGGCGCCGGTATACGGCAAGAACATCCTGCTCGTCGAGGACATCATCGACTCGGGCATAACGCTCTCTTATCTCAAAAACATGTTGCTTGCGAGAAAGCCCGGCTCCTTTAAAATCGCCTGTCTGCTCGACAAGGCCGACAGACGGCAGGTGCCGCAGGTCATCGATTATGCCGGCTTCACCATCCCCAACGAGTTCGTCGTCGGCTACGGCATGGACTATAACGAAAAATACCGAAACCTCCCCGATATCTGCGTGCTGGCGCCCTCGGAATATCAAGGGGACAAAGCGTAGAATGGAAATTGTCATTAGCGAAGCGCTCGCCGAGCTTGCCTCGCACTTCCCCGAACTTTATATTGTGGGCGGCTGCGTAAGAAACTCGCTGCTCGGCTTTGCCGCGGGCGATATCGACCTTGCCTCGCCCTTGAACGCCGAGGAAACTGCCGCCGCGCTGGAAGGGACACCCTTCACCACGCTTGCCGTCAGCCCCAGACTGGGCACCCTTCTCATTTACGGCAAAGGGCTCAAGGCGGAATACACCGCATTCCGCCGCGACAGCTATCCCGAGGGCCTCGGCAGCCATTCCCCCGACGGGGTGGTATTCACGCGAGAGCTTGAGGAAGACGCCCGCCGCCGCGATTTTTCGGTCAACGCGCTATACTACGCCGTAAATTCCCGCCGGCTCGTTGACCCATTGGGCGGCCTTCCCGACCTTGAAAATAAAATCCTTCGCGCCGCCGTCGAACCCAAAAAGGTGTTTTCGGAGGACGGGCTTCGGATTATGCGGCTGGCGCGCTTCGCCGCCGAGCTCGGTTTTACGCCCGAGGCGGACACTCTTGCGGCCGCCAAAAAGTTTTCCAAAAACCTCGCCGACATCGCCGTCGAGCGAATCTTTTCCGAGTTCATGCTCATTTTGAAATCCGACTTAAAATATGGCATTATGAATGCGCCTAAACGCGGCGTCGAAATTTTAGTGGACACCGGCGCGATGAAGTATATCATCCCCGAACTCATCGACGCGGTGGGCGAGCCGCAAAACCCGATGTATCACAAACTCGATGTTTATCGGCACATTTTGGAGTGTATAAGCCGCGTTTCGGGCGACATTAGGCTTGCCGCGCTCTTTCACGACATAGGCAAGCCGCCCACCAAAAAAAGCGACGGCAACACTTACCGCCATGCCGAGGCGGGTGCCGAAATCGCCGATATGAGGCTGAAAGCGCTCAGGTGCCCCGCCGCGCTCAGGCGCGAAACGGTCAGGTTGGTGCGCTACCACATGCTGCCCGACAATATGCGCGAAAACAAAATGAGGCTGTTTATTTTGGACAACCTCGATATAGTGGAAAAGCTGATTGAGTTAAAGCGCGCCGACTCGCGGGCGGGAAAGACGAAAGAGGCGGGCGAACCCGCGCTGGAGCGGGTCTATAAAAAAATGCTTGCCGAGGGCGCGCCGATGTCCGTCGCCGACCTTCAGGTGGACGGCCGTGACCTTATTGAGCTCGGCGTGCCCGAAAGAGAAAGAGGAACGGCAATGCACGAGCTCCTCAGGCTTGCCGTAAACGACGAAAGTATGCGCGGGAGAGAGGCTCAGTTGGAATTTTTGAAAAAGAGAGGGAATAGGTATGAGTAATATTGCGCTCTATATAATCTCGGCGCTGTCGGCGGCTTTCGCCCTTATTGCCGCCGGGTTGGCGGCCGCGGCCTACATAAAATTCTCCAAAAAATCGGGAGCCGACCTCGGCGGCTACATAGTCGCCGAAACCGAAAAGAAGCTTCAGCAAGCGGCGCAACAGATTATTACAAACGTAGGCATTACAACGTCCTCCCATCTCGGCGTCGCCAACGTAGGTATCGAGGGCAAGCTGAACACCGTGATGCAGCAGAGCGAGGCGGCGGCGCAACGGACGGAAGGCAAGGTCGAGCGGCTGACGGAAGCGACCGAAATTAAGCTTACCGCGCTCGCCGACCGTTTGGACCAAAAGTTCGAGAAGTTTAAAGATGAAACCGTTCGCCAGCTTACCGAAAGCCGAAAGGCTTACGAGGAACAGCTTCAAAAAATCCGCGAGACCGTCGACGAAAAGCTCACCTCCACCATCGAACAGCGGTTTAAGAACTCGTTTACTCTGATAAGCGGCAGGCTGGAGGAAATAAACAAAGGCTTTCAGGAGCTTCAGGTTCTCCAAAGCAAGGTGGGCGACCTCAACCGAATTTTCAGCAACGTCAAGACGTCGGGAACGTGGGGCGAGGTCTCGCTCGAAAATCTCCTCTCGCAGATTTTGACGCCCGACCAGTTCGAGCGGCAGGTAAACCTTACGCGCGGCAGCGACTCCGATGAAAACCGCGTCGACTTCGCCGTGAAGCTGCCGGGAAAGGAATCGGGGACCGTCAAGCTTCCCATCGACGCCAAATTCCCCTCCGAGCGCTATTTTCAGCTTATCGACGCCGCCGAGCGCGGCAGTTTGAGCGAGGTCGAAGCGACAAGGCGCGACTTTTTCGACGCCGTCAAAAAGATGGCGAGAGATATTTCCCAGCGATATATTAAAATCGGTAAAACGACCGACTTCGCCATCATGTATCTGCCCGTCGAGGGCATGTTCGCCGAGGTAGCTAAAGAGGCCGGCCTTTTGGAAAAATTGCAAAACGACTACCGCGTCGTGGTGACCGGCCCGACTACGCTCGCTGCTCTTTTGAACAGCCTGCAAATGGGATTCAGAACGCTCGCCATCGAAAAGCGAAGCGCCGAAATTCAAAGCCTGTTCGATCACTTCAAGCGCGATTTCGCCACTTTCTCCGAGCTTTTGGCAAAGACGCAGAAAAAGCTCAGCGAAATTTCCAATACCATCGAACAGGCCGATAAGCGAACTAAGATAATCGGCAAGGCCCTCGACAAAGTGTCGGCCATCCCTCTGCCCAAGGCCGCGCTGGAGCTTGCCGAGGATAGCGAAGTTGCCGCCGAAATGCCCGAATGGGACATTGAAACCGAAGACGAAACGGCTTAGATAAGAGGTTAGTTTGAGACAAACTAAAGAGGCAAACCAAAATAAGGATTTCATAAGAAGCGGAATTACCGCCGATTTGCACATGCATTCCCGTTTCAGCGACGGCGCAATGACGCCTACCGAGCTTATAGCCCTTATGAAAAGCGAGGGCAAAAACGTCGTCGCCCTCACCGACCACGACAGCACGGCGGGTGTCGCCGAAGCAGTGGCGGCAGGAGTAAAAGCAGGCATCAAAGTGGTTTCGGGAATCGAAATTTCCTCCTATTCGATCACCGAAATCCACATTTTAGGCTACAATTTCGATGTTTTAAACTCCGTTTTTTGCGAAAAACTCCAAAAAATCAAGGATATGCGGCGCGTGAGAAACCAAAAAATTCTTGAAAAGCTGAAAGCGCTCGGCATTGAGATTGAGGGCGAGTTCGGCGAGGACAAAGGAAGATTCCACATCGCGCAGGCAATGATAGACGCAGGGTTCTCTACCTCCGTCCCCGACGCTTTCGACAAATATTTGGGGCATGGCGGAGCCGCCTACGTGACAAGCGAAAGGCTGCGCCCTTTCGAGGCGGTCAAGCTGATTGCCGATTTGGGCGGCGTCGCAGTTTTGGCGCACCCGAGATATTTTGTCGCGGAGGGCACGCTCAACAGCATAATCGAAGGGCTTATCCCCTACGGCCTCAAAGGCATCGAAGCCTACTACGCCAAAAACCTCGCGGGCGAAACCGCAATTCTTGCCTCCGCCGCCAAAGCGCGGGGGTTGCTGCTCACGGGCGGGAGCGACCTTCACAATATAGACCAACAATATTCGCCCTTTTCTTTTCCCGTCACCGACAAATTAGCCCGCGCGCTGGGGCTGTAATAATTAAACGCTTGGCTCAAAACCAAGCCCTGCCTAAATTGATTATATTAAATAAGTGTTTAGCGTCTTTTAAACCAGCGGCGGACGGTGTTCATGGCGCGTTCCATACGATTACTAAATCTGTTTTTCATATTTTTTTACCTCTCTTTTTATTTGATTATTTTGTTTTAATTCGGATTTAGTTTTTTTTATTCGGGTTTATTATCTTCAATTTTTCCGCTTTGATTTTTTAGCTTGATTTTTCTAAGCCTTTTTTAAGGAGTTTTGGCTTCGCCGTCTTTCTCCATATCCTCCGGCTCCTCGGCGGCGGGCTTTTTAGCTATTGTTTCTAGGCGTTTTTGGGGAGCGTAGACGTCGTGGCGGATTTTGACCGTCTTGATTACTTTATCCTTGTAGATATATTGAAGATACCCTTCGCTGACGCGCCCGTTCACGCCGCCAAAAAGCACTATGCCCGCTTGGTCGGCCTCGATATATTCGGTCTTGGGCTGAATTTCTTTTATCGTTTTACTCATCCGCTTGACGCTGTAACCCAAAAGATGGCCGTGAATTTCGATAGTAAGTCTGGCGCCGTCGGCCTTGGCGAAAATCTGCACCGGCGCGGGATGGGTGTTTTGGATTTTTAAATCGGTCACGCTCGACACCATGGCGTCGAATGAGGGAAGAACATACCGCACGGGCAACGAGTGCGCCGTCACCGAGACTATCGTCAAATCGGCCAAAAGCGCGGCGTTATAAAAGGTTGAGGAAACCTGACAGACACCGCCGCCCGCGCCTTCGACAAACTTGCCGTTCTGAATGATGGGCGCCGCCAAAAAACCGTTTGCCGCCGTTCGCGGTCCCACCGTAGCGTTGAAGGATAAAACTTCATCGGGCTCGATGACGACGCCGCTGAGTCGGGATGCGGCAAGCGCTATATTGTGCTTTCTCGCCTCGCCGCTCCAAGAATAGTCGGTGGAAAATTCGGCGATTTTAACGACTTTGGCGTCGGCCTCGGCTAAAAATTCTCCCTCTTTCTCGCCGAGGTATTTTTCCAAAACAATAAATTCGCCGTCCGATTCCTCGGCGCATGCCGCGTTTAGTGTGTTTGTCTTAAAAGGGCTTGCCGCAGGCGTAAACGCCGCCAAAGCCAAAGCGATTATTATTACTTTTAAAATGTAGTTGGCGGCGGCGCGGTTTTTCATACCGATAGTATGAAACCTAGTCGCGATTTTATTATCTTGACCGTAGCGGTTAACTAAAGTATAATTAATAGGAAAAAAATTTATTGAGGCGAAAGCATGGATTTGAAAACTATCTGCCGTCAGTGGCTCGATTCGGGCGAATTAACTAAAGAAGAAAGCTTTACTTTGGAACAAATCATGTCGGACGACAAGGCTTTGGCGGAGCATTTCGCGGCCTCGCTCGAGTTCGGCACGGCGGGCATGCGCGGCGTGCTGGGACCGGGCCCTAACCGCATGAACATGCAGACGGTCAAGCGCGCCACTAAGGGGCTCGCCGAATTTTTGAAGTCTGCGGGCGCCGCCCGTGACGGCATAGTGATTTCCTACGACACGCGCAGGATGAGCGCCGAGTTCGCGATAGCGGCGGCCAAGGTGCTGGCATATTTCGGCGTCAAGGCCTATCTCATGGAGGATGTTCGGCCGGTGCCGATGTGCTCCTTCGCCATAAGAACGCTGAGGGCTGCGGGCGGCATAATGATTACCGCTTCACACAACCCCAAGCAATACAACGGCTACAAGGTCTACGGCGGCGACGGCGCTCAACTCTCGCCCGAGGCGACGGAGAAGGTCGTCGGCTTTATCGAAAAATCCGACTATTTCGGCATTCCCGAACTTGAAGTCAAAATCACGCCGTCCGATATCAAGGGACAAGACGGTTATAAAATCGCGGAAAACATCGAAATAATCGGAAAGACACTAGACGAGGCTTACTTTGCCGAGCTGAAAAAACTTTCGCTCGCAGACCAAGCCGCCAAAGATTGCGCCAAAAAAATAAAAATCGTCTACACCCCGCTTCACGGCAGCGGCAGGATGCCCGTCATCGAGATTTTAAAAAGCATGGGGATAACGCCCGCCGTCGTCGGCAGGCAGGAGTTCCCCGACCCCGATTTTTCGACTGTGCCTGTCCCTAACCCCGAGGATTCCGCCGCACTCAAGCTTGCCGTCGGGCTTGCCGAAGAGATTGGCGCCGACATCGTGCTCGGCACCGACCCCGACTGCGACAGAATGGGCGTCGCGGTGAGAGGTTTGGACGGCGGCTTCAGCCTTTTGAACGGCAACCAAATCGGCGTCCTTCTCACCGATTACATATTGAGCCGCAACCTTGCGCGCGGCACCCTTCCCAAGAACGCCGCCATCGTCAAGACGATAGTCACCACCGCACTTGTAGATAAAGTAGCGGCGAGCTACGGCGCCGCCGTTTTCGACGTTTTAACGGGCTTTAAGTTCATCGGCGAAAAAATCAAGGAGTGGGAAGAAAACGGGGAGCACACCTTTATGTTCGGCTTTGAAGAAAGTTACGGCTTTCTTTCGGGCACTCACGCCCGCGACAAGGACGCCGTCGTCGCCTGCATGCTGTTTTCGGAAATGGAATGCTTCTACAAAAGCCGCGGCACCTCGGTTGCGGCGCGCCTCAACGAGATTTACGGTAAATTCGGCTATTTCTTTGAAAAAAGCGTCTCCGTCGTCTACGGCGGACTTGACGGAATGTCGCGCATGAAGGCGATTATGGAAAAACTCCGCGCTACCAAAATAGAGGAGGTGGCAGGCTTTAAAGCCGCCGCCGTCAGCGATTTTTTGGCGAGAGTAACAACCTTCAGCCCGGGAGCGCGCCAAGCAATCACCCTTCCCAAAACCAACGCAATCAAAATTATTTTGGAAAACGGCGACTGGCTCTGCGTCCGCCCCTCGGGCACCGAACCCAAACTCAAAATCTACGCCTCCGCCTCCGCTCTCTCCATGCCCGAAGCCGCCCAAAAAGCCGATGTTTATCTTTCAACACTCTCTTCCCTCTGCAGTTCAGACAAATAATTTAATAGGTATATATCAGAGCAGGCGAAGGGAGTGTATGCAGAAATACATGACCGAAACTGCGAAATAAAAAAGCACGGGATACGCCATCCTGTGCCTTTTTTGGTGGGCTAAAGTAGACTCGAACTACCGACCTCGCGCTTATCAGGCGCGTGCTCTAACCAACTGAGCTATTAGCCCCTGCCGATATGGTGGAGATGAACGGGCTCGAACCGATGGCCTCCTGCGTGCAAAGCAGGCGCTCTCCCAACTGAGCTACATCCCCCGGGAACTATTTTAAGCTAGCAAATGATAGCATTCCGGGCGAATTTTGTCAACGGAATTTGATTGGCATTTTTTATAAAATGCTGTCTTTTAAGAGATTGAAGGGCATAGGGCCGGCCTCGATTACCGCGGTGTGGAAGGCAAGGTCGGTGTAGCTTTGCCCGAGCTTTTTTCGGAATGCCTCTTTGAGCTCGGCAAACTTGAGGTAGCCGTAGTAATATTTTATGACAACGGCAGGCAGTTCCACCGCATCCTTCAAAAGCGCCTCGGCTATTTCAGCGGTCACTTGGGCGCGTTTGGAGTTATTCTGAAGCCAAATCAATAACTCGTCCGCGTCATAGCCGTAGTAGTTGACCATGATATCGACGGCGGCGCGCTCCAGCCCGAATATGAAGTTTCCGTATTGGTAGAGGCGGTAGACGTCGTTTTTGACGGTGCCGGGATAGAAATATTTCGCCGAATAGATTTGGGCGTATTCCCCCCATCCCTCGTCGTAGCCACCGTAGTGCAGAAGGTGGCGCATTTTGTGGGATGCCGTATTTTTGAACACCGAGTGCTGATAGAGGTGGCCGGGATAACCTTCGTGAGAAAGTAAGTCGAAAAGAACGTAGCCGTCGTTGGGGTCGGCGGGCGGGTTGACAAATATGACCTCCTCGGCGGCGCTGTCGTCAATGGCGCTGGAGAAGTAGGAGGCGGGGTTGTAGCTCTCCCTTAGGTTTTCGCTGACGAATTTGACGGTGGGCGCGGGCGTAGAGGCGTGCATGGCGGGAAAATCGGCGGCGACGGCAGTTTTCAAGCTTTCAAGCATGGACGAAATGTTTTCGAAAGAATAGTCATTGTCGGAATAAAGATCGCTCATCGACTCGGAAATATTGACGCCGCGGGTGTTCAGACTGTTTAAAAGCGTGATATATTTGGAGTGGAAATCGGTCATCAGCTTTAAAATGCCGGAAAGCGCTTCCTGCACGCTCTCCTTGGCGCCCGTCGAGCGGCGGAAGAGGTAGGCGTAATAGTCGGCGCCGTCCTCGTAGTGCTCAAGCCCGAGCTGGTTCCGCTGCGAGGTCGGGAACTCGGTCATAATATCTTCGAAATCGGCGGCAAGCTTGCGGTAGGCGGGCAACATCTTGTAGGTGACGGCGGCAAGGTTTCTCGATATATAATTTTGAGTATCTTGTGTGGATAAGCTCAAGCCCGAGGCGGCGAGCTTGGCGGCAAACTCCGAAATAAGGTAATGCTCGCCGTCTTCACCTTGGGGCGCGAAGCTTTCCGCCTGGTCAATGATTGACTGATAGACAAAGTCCGCCCTGCCGTAGCCGTTGGCGCAACGCGTCCGCTCATAGGCAACGTAGGCGTCGAATGCTTCGGGCAGCGTGTCGATAAGCTTTATATAGTTTTCGATATCGTTGGTGCTTTGAAATTTGTAGACGTCGAGATAAAACGGGAAGTTTACGTTATAGCCAGAGCTTCCGCCCAGCATATCCTGAAAATAAAAATAGTCGCCGTCAAGGTAGGCCTCGGCAAAATAGTCCAAAATCAAGTTGTAGATTTTTTTCTGCTCGGCGGTAAGCGATTTGAAATTGTATTTCAAAACCTCGTTGGCCACTTCGATATAAAACTGATAGCGCTCCTTGTGTTCGCTTGCCGAGGTAGCCGGCAAATAATGCGAGGCCTCAATGCCGGTAAGCTCGAGCGCCTCCGGATTGGATATCAAAATGTTGACGGTTATGGCGTCGTTCCTCAGCATGGCGTGAAAAAGCTCGTCCAAAAAATCGTCAAATTTTTCGCGTGCTCCAAGGTTTGCGCAGGACGTGAAGGAAAGAAGCGCGGCGGCTATTATCACCAACGCCGCAAGCGTGAATATCAGTTTTTTTACTTTCATTACTGTCCCCTTTTGTTTATCTATATATTCTAAAACTTTTTAGCAAAATTAATAACATTAGTTTTGTTAGCCCTAATACCGATAGTTTCTGTAAACGCCGTCATTTGTGCCGGCTAATTTTCGGGGTCCCATTTAATGCTTCAATTTAATAGGGGGTATATTTGGGGCCCCCGCAAAATGCTTATCATTTTGCGGGGAATTATTTGAGGTTCCCATTGAATGCTCGCATTCAATGGGGAGATATATATTTATAATACACTGCTTAAAGCTAAAATTCAACTTGATTTAGCCGCTTTTATCTGTTATCATTTTGGGTGGAGGCCGATATGTCGGAAGCTATCGCCGCGCTGGACGCCGCGGCAAACGAACTGATGTCAAGCAAACTCATGACGGCAGGGCTAAGCGTCAAAAACCTGCTCCGTTGCATCGCGTATTTCCCCGAGCTCAGAAAGGCGGCGGAGAGCGCGGTCAAAGGCTTTGACTACCCCCGCGCATATTCGCGCGCGCTTGCCAATTTAGGCACGCACACCACTTTCAAGATGCCCGAAAACCCCAAAAAGCAGGCGGCGCTCGGTATCTGTCTTTTTACCGAGTTCGACCTTCACAAGCGTGATTTTATGAAGTTCGTTATGGACTTTTTCCCGCGCGAAAACCGAGGCGAGAGCTACTCCGCCTTTCTCAACGCCGTTGCCGCGCCCTTCATTAAATCGTTTAAGTATGTTTTAGAGGGCGGGCTCGCCGTGAAAGAAGAGGAAATAAAGGCCGAAGCCGCGGCAGTCGCCGTCAGCCAAGGCATAGCCGAGCAATCGAAATACATAATTTCGGTGATAACGGAAACAGTCAAGGGCGCCTCGCTCGAGGCGGCCGAACGCGAGGAATGCCAAACGGTCATCGACGGCTTTTCGCTCGCCGTCGACACCCGCGACCCAATTTTATTAAAGGTCGTCTGGATAGGCCTCAAAAATACAATGACGAAATTCAGGCTATGCCATAAGCAGATAAAGGAACTTGAAACGCTGCTCAACGCCTACAAGAGTTTATAAAAAATATTTTGATAAAAAAAACGCGGCATAGCCGCGTTTTTCTTATTTACAGTAGATTCGATTGTTTGTTAGCTTGCGACACTTATAAGCTTTCAACGCGAAGACGCACCCAATCTAAGTTTGTTATTGAGTCGATGTTAGCCCAAAAATTGTGACCAACCGAAAGCTTTCAACGCAATGACGCAGGGCAGTCCAATAATCTTGGTGTAGATTCGATGTTAGTCTAAAATCAGTAACACTCTAAAAGCTTTTAACGCAATGACGCAAGGCAATCCAATAATCTTGGTGTAGATTCGATGTTAGTCTAAAAATCAGTAACACTCTAAAAGCTTTTAACGCAATGACGCAAGGCGTCACCAGCGGTTATTCATTTTTTCACAGAACATATAGAGGTCTTTAAACTCGAGAACGGTCCCGTCGTCGAGCACGGCGGTGCCGGTGGCGAGCCCATGGACCTGGTGACAGCGTGCGCCGATAAGCCCCAGCACGACGACACCGGTGTCGTTATCGAAGAAAGGTTTCATGACCATGTTCAAGCGGTTGTCTTCGGATTTGAACACCCAATCCTCCATCCACCGCCCTTCGGGGTCGGGGTCAACCCAAACCCTGCCGATTTTATGGCACTTTCCGTCGTAATAGATGGCGGTCTCGGTGGCGTAGCTCTCGTCGCCGAATCCCCAAGTTAGCTCGAAGCCGAATAGTTTACCGTTGATTCTTGCCGAGGCGTTGCCCCAGAACCAAATGTTTTTGTAGGGCCAGGCCCCGCGCCCCCAATCGAGCACGCCGAAGCTGTTTTCGCCGAACACGATTTTTTCGCCGCCGAGCTCGACAACGCCGGTTGCTGGCATGGGATTGAGCTTTTGGGTGTAAAAGAATCGGTTTGGCTTTTTGAAGGGCGTTGCAATGGTCAGCGACTCGGTGCCCTCGGGCACTTCGAGCTCAAACCGCATTTTTAGCGGCGCGCCCTTGAACATCCCCTCGGCGACCAGCGTCCGCGTCGTTTCTTTGACGTCGAATACGAGCTTGAAATTGCCCTTTTTGTAGTCGAAGAAATAGGGCTTGTCGCCGTTCGCGGGCAGTCGGCAGCGGTTTACGGCGCCGAGCGTAAGGCCGATCGCGTCGGCCCTGCGTCCGGTTTTAAGGTCGACGAAAGCAGCGGTGCCGGCCGCGCCCAGCGAGATATTGGCGAAGCAAATCTGCACCATATACCGCCCGTTGCTCACTTGGTAGAAGTCCCATTCCTTAATTCGGAGCTTGGGCGCGGTGATGTTTTCGCGGTTATAGATAAAAAGGTTCCGCTTGCAGTAGCCCGGCGCGTTCAGCGTTCCGTCGGGCTTTAAGAGCGGAGTTTCGGTTTTGATTTCGATTTGATCTTTCATTTTCCCACCTCAATATTAATTATGGATTAATTATAAGCTCCCCCGCCCTCACTGTCAATATCAGCCGCAAAAAAGCCGCCCTGCTCGGGCGGCTAAAATGTATTTTATGACTTTGCGATTTTGATTGGTTTCCTCAAATCTAATTCACTTTCGCGGTTAAATTTTCCGATTATTATGTTTCGGCGTCACTGCTTGGTCTTTTTGTCGATGATATGCCGTGCGGAAAGCTCGTTAAAAATATCGGCGCAGTCTATCCCTGCCTCCGCCATAAGCACCAGCGTGTGATAGACGAGGTCGGCAATTTCGTAGACAGTTTCCGGCTTGTTTTGATTTTTTGCGGCTATTATGACCTCGGAGCTCTCCTCGCCGATTTTTTTCAGGATTTTGTCGAGGCCTTTTTCAAAGAGGTAGGTGGTGTAGGAGCCCGCGGGCATTTCGGACTTGCGTCCTTTTATGAGCTCCAAAAGCTTGGCGAGCGAAAAGTCGGGCGCGCCGGGCTTGGAAAGATAGTCGGAAAAGCAGGATTCGGTGCCGAGGTGGCAGGCAGGTCCTTCTTTATCGACGGCGACGACAAGGGCGTCGCGGTCGCAGTCGGCCTTAATCCAGACTATGCGCTGCACGTTTCCCGATGTCTCGCCCTTTCTCCAAAGGCAGTTGCGGCTTCTTGAATAAAAACAGGTCCGCCCTTCGCGAAGACTAATTTCAAGCGCCTCGCGGTTCATATAGGCGACCGTCAGCACCTCTTTAGTGCAGTAGTCCTGCACCACTGCGGGAATCAGCCCGTCCGCCGAAAATTTCAGTTCGTTTATGTCAATCATATTTCACCTTTGCTCGGCGAACCAAAAACCGTGTGCTTTGTCAGCCTTTGGAGCCGATGAATTATTTTACTGTTTAATAAAACTTTTGGGGTCAGATAATTTCTCCCTGTGCAATTCTTATCGCCCTCGTCAAGTCGAGCGCGCCTTTATAGAGCGCTTTTCCGATTATGGCGCCCCAAATCCCCATATCCCTAAGCGCGGCTATTTCCTCTTCACGGGTTATGCCGCCCGACGCCGTGATTTTTATGCCGTCTATTTGGGAAAGCCTCAAAAACGCGTCTAAGTTTGTTCCCGCCATGGCGCCGTCGGTGGAGATGTCGGTGAAAACGACGTTTTCGCAACCTAGGTCGCGGCATCTTTCAACCAGCTCGAACGCTTTTATCCCGCCCGATTTCTGCCAACCCTCGACGGCGGCGAAACCATCTTTGGAATCAACGCCGACGGCAATTTTTTCGCGGTATTTTTTTATCGCACTTTTTAAGAATTTCTCGTCTTTCACCGCTTTAGTTCCGATAACGACGCGGCCGACGCCCAACGACAGATAGCTTTCTATCTGCTCTTCGCTTCTGATGCCGCCGCCGACTTCGGTAAAGAGCGACGATGAGCTTACCAGCTTTTTAATTACCTCAAAGTTTCGGGGCGAGCCGCTCTTGGCGCCATCCAAATCAACTATATGAAGCGCCTCGGCGCCGCTTTTTTTAAACGCCTCGAGCACCCAAGAGGGGTCCTTTGAAAAGACCTCTTTTTGGGCGAAGTCGCCCTTAAAAAGCCGCACCGCCTCGCCGTCCATTAAGTCAATCGCGGGAAAGATTACCATTTTTTTCCTTTTTGTTATAACTCCGTATAAATTTTTCTCGTTGCGAAGTTTAGATTTTACCGTTTGAACTAACAAGCTTAAAATTACTATTTCAAACCGTTTTGGGCTTTGAGCCGATTATTCCGCCTAAAGCACGCCCTTGGTGGATGGCACGCCCGCGCCGGGGTCGGCGGCGACGGCCTGCTTTAATGCTCTTCCGAACGCCTTGAATACGCCTTCCGCTATATGGTGCGAGTTTACTCCCTCGAGCTTTTTAAGGTGCAGCGTGGCGGCGGCGCTTCTTGTGAGTGCGGCGAAAAACTCCGAAATGAGCTCGGTGTCGAAGCTGCCGATGAGGGCGGGAATGGCCTCGCCGCCGTCGGAGAGTTTGGCGGCCTTAAATTCAACGTCGAAATTCAAGAAGCTTCTTCCCGAAAGGTCAATGGAGGCCAAAATCAGCGCCTCGTCCATGGCGAGCGCCGCCCAGCCGTAGCGGTTTATGCCCGACTTATCGCCGAGCGCCTGCTTTAAGGCCTCGCCCAGCGCAATTCCGATATCCTCGACGGAATGATGAAAATCGACCTCGGTGTCGCCCGCGCAGCTTACGCTCAAAGTTATGCCGGCGTTGGCGGCGAAAAGCTTGAGCATGTGGTCGAAAAAGCCGCTGCCGCTCTTTATCGCACCTTCGCCGCGGCTGTCTAGGTCCAAAAACAGATTGATGTCGGTTTCGTTGGTTTTCCTTTTGATTTCAGCCCTTCTCATAAATCGTCCTCAATTGTGCTTATTATTTCGCCCAACGCTTTGAGCAGTTTGTCAGTGTCGCTGTCGCTGCCTATGCTGATTCTTACAAAATCAGAAAGTCTTGGTTTGTTAAAATGGCGGACAAGTATCCCTTTGGCGCGCAGCCGCTGGTAGAGCGCGGCGCCGTTTATCTGTCCGCTCTTGGTAAAAATGAAGTTGGCGGCGGAAGGTAGCACGTCAAATCCTCTTGACTCGAGCCATTTAACCGTTCTTTCGCGGTTTTTAATGATTTCGCGCCGCGTATACTCGAAATAGTCCTTGTCCTCGACGGCCGCCGCCGCCACGATTTCGGTCAGGCGGTTGACGTTATAGCTGTTGAAGGAATACTTGATGTTAAAGAGGTCGGCTATTAGCTCGGGGCAAGCAACGGCATATCCCAATCTACCGCCGGCCAGCGAACGCGATTTGGAGAGCGTCTGCACCACTATGAGGTTGTCGTAGCTTTTGACGAGCTCGACCGCGCTTTCGCCGCCGAAGTCGATGTATGCCTCGTCGACTATGACCAGCCTCTCCCTCTTTTTCAAAAGCTTTTCGATGTCGGCGCCAGGAACCGCCATGCCGGTTGGCGAGTTGGGGTTGGCGAGCACCACGCTTTTGTCGGTCCTTACAAACGCCTCTATGTCAATCGAATAATCCTCTTTGAGGGGAATGGTATTCGTTTTGATGCCGTAAAGCTCGCAGTATACGGGATAAAAACCGTAGCTTATCTCGGGGAAGCACACCTCTCTTTCGCCGTCGAAAAACGCCGCGAAAATGAATGCCAGCACCTCGTCGGAGCCGTTCCCCACAAATATGTTTTCGATGTCAAGCGAAAGATTGGCGGCCAGCGCGCGCCTTATCAGGCGGCTTTCGGGGTCGGGATAGAGCCTCAGCTTGTTGATTTCGGCTGAAGAGAGTGCCGCCGCCGCCTTAGGCGAGGGCGGAAAAGGCGACTCGTTGGTGTTGAGCTTGACAAAGCCTCCCTCCTGCGGCTGTTCGCCCGGCGTATAGGGAGTCAAATTTTTGTATTTTTCGGAAAAAAACCTGCTCATATTTTTTTATCTTTTCCCAATCGGTATTTTATATAGTCAAAATAGTGCAATAAAACTTAACTTTTGTCATTAAATCTTATATTTCGTCTAAAAATCTATACAAAATTTTTAATTAATATTTTGTTTTTTCAGCCCTTCAGCCTTACTTTTACCGACTCGGCGTGGCCGGTAAGCCCTTCCCGCACCGCGAAATCGGCTATACCTTCGCCGTATTTTTTCAGCGCGCGGCGGGTGTATCTGATATATTGCGTCCGCTTTGTAAAGCTTCGGACGGAAAGCGGGGATGAAAATCTCGCCGAGCCCGAGGTGGGCAGCGTGTGGTTGGCGCCCGCGAAATAATCGCCGACGGCTTCGGGCGAAAATTCGCCCAAAAACACCGATCCCGCATTTTTTAGCTTGGAAAGAAGCTCCCGGGGGCTTTTGACCAGAAGCTCGAGGTGTTCGGGCGCGGCGTATTCGGCGATTTTAAGAGCTTCATCTAGGCTTGGCACTATTATAATCCTGCCGAAGTTTTCGATTGAATTTCTCGCGATGTTTTCCCTGTCCAAAAGGCTAAGGCGGCGCTCTAACGCTGCCGCAATCTTTTCCGCCAAAAGCTCGGAACCGGTCACGACCGCGGCCGAGGCTAAGGTGTCGTGCTCGGCCTGCGCCAGCATATCGGCGGCAATAAATTCGGGGTTTTGCTCGCCGTCGGCGATGATTAAAATCTCGCTGGGGCCGGCGACCATATCTATTCCCACCTTGCCGAAAACCTGCCTTTTGGCTTCGGCGACGTAGGCGTTGCCCGGTCCGGTGATGACGTCGACGGCGGGAACGCTCTCGCTGCCGTAGGCAAGCGCGGCAATCCCTTGGGCGCCGCCCGACTTAAACACTCTGCTCACGCCCGCGATTTTAGCCGCGGCGAGAATGTTAGGGTTTACTTTTCCGTCCTTTCCCGGCGGCGTTATCATAATTATTTCTTCCACGCCGGCAACGGCGGCGGGAACGGCGTTCATAAGCACGGTTGAAGGATAGGCTGCGGTGCCTCCGGGCACGTAAATGCCCGCGCGCTTTACCGCCGAAACCCTCTCGCCCAAAACCACACCGTTGCCATATCTAACCTTAAAGCCCTTGGGGCGTTGGCGGCGATGGAATTTTTCGATATTCGCTTTGGCGAGCGTCAAAGTATTTAAAAAGCGGGGGTCGGCCGCGGCTACCGCTTCCTCTATTTCTTCCTTGTCAACCTCTAAGCTTTTAAGCACGACACCGTCGAATTTTTGGGCGTATTCCATTAAAGCGGCGTCGCCCCGTTCTTTTACATCGGCGATAATTTTGGCAACCACTTCGCTCACGCTCTCGCCAAATTCCTCGCGCCTTGAAAACAGCTCGGAAAAATCCCCTTTGAATTTTATCATTTTAACCATATAAAGCTCACTTCTCGGCGGACACTGCCACGGACAGCGCGGCGGCAAGGGCGTCAATTTCGCGCGTTTTGAACTTGTAGGCCGATTTATTGGCGATAAGCCGCGCGCTGACCTTCATTATTTCGGCGATGATTTTAAGGTTGTTTTCCTTTAGCGTGGTGCCTGTTTCCACCAAGTCGACGATGACGTCGGAGATACCGAGAAGGGGCGCGAGCTCGACGGAGCCGTTAAGCTTTATAATCTCCGACTCGCGGTTGACGCTTTCGAAATAGGCAAGCGCGGTGTTGACGAACTTGGTCGCTACCTTGACCGGCCGGCTCATATCGGGCTTGTAGCCTTCCGCCGCCGCCACGCACATCCTGCATTTCCCGAATTTTAAATCGAGGAGCTCGTAGACGTCGGGACGCTCTTCGACTAAAACGTCCTTTCCCACCACGCCGATGTCGGCGACGCCGTATTCGACGTAGATGGCGACGTCGGAGGGTTTAACCAAAAAATATCTGACGCCGCGCTCGGCGTCGCAAAAAACCAGCTTTCTGTTGTCGGCAGGCGTTTCGCCGATGTATCCGAGATTAAATAAAAGCTTGGAAGTCTTATCAGCAAGTCTGCCTTTGGGAAGCGCGATGCTGAACATACCTAGTCCCTCCCCCTGAATTCGATTGTTTTGGCGTCGGCGTTTTTCGGCGGCGTCCGTTGCGCCTTCACAATGTAGCCCTCCTTAACGAGCGCGGCTGCTTTCTCGGCCACCGCGCCGGCGTCGGCGTCCTCTCCGTAGACGAGATAAACCTCGTTCTCGTCGGCCGCGGCTCTGGGATAGTAGAGCGCAAGGTCGTCGAGATTGAGGGCGAACCCCACCGCGCCGCCTTCTTTTTTAAATTTTTGAATCAAAAGGTCGTATCTTCCGCCCGACAGCACCGAGACAGGTATTTTTTCGACGTAGCCTCGGAAAATTATGCCGTTGTAGTAGTTGACGTCGCCCGATATCGAAAGGTCGAGTTTGGCGCGTCGAGCGTATTTTGTCGTTTTGAGCGCGTTCCAGAGCGATTTGAGCTCACTAATCGCCTGCGACATTCCGTTCCCCGAGCTTAATCCTTCCAGAACGGCGAGAGCCTCGCCGATATCGCCGGGAAGCGCGATAACCTTTCTTATGGCGTCCAGCGCGGCGGCCGAAATACCCGGCGCGGCCGCCTCAATATCGTGGCCGTTCTTTTGGGAGATGCAGTTTTGAAGCGCCTCACGGGCGCGCCCGTCCTCAATGCCCAAGCTCTCGAAAAGTCCCATCGTCAGCCCGATGTGGGATATGTCGAGCACGTAGTTTTTGTCGATGAGCTCCAAGCTCTTCATGGCGAGAAGAATGACTTCGAGTTCGGAATAAGTGTCGACAGCGCCCATCACCTCTAAGCCCATCTGCTCGGTCTCGCGGTATTCGTCGGTGTGCTTTAAATAGCGGTAGACATTTTCGATGTAATAGACTTTCTCTGTCTCGCCCGCCTTGCCGCCGAACGTCTTGGCAATCGAAAGCGTGATGTCGGGCTTTAGAGCGAGCAACCGCCCGCCGCGGTCGGTGAAAGTGATGATTTGCTCGGTCTTTAAGAAATTTTTGTTTTCGAGGTAAAACACATACTCCTCGAACTTCGACATCTTAAAGCGCGAAAAGCCGTAGCTCTCGAACACCTCGCGGAGCTCCAGCACCAGCTTTTCGTCTTTTTTCAATTTATCCTGCCCTATCTTCATTTTTTTACCTTTTTTCGGGACGACCTTTGACCAACCCTAATTCATTTGGCAGTCAGTAATCGGCCTTTTAAATCTTACCTCATTATATTTCACTTTAGTTCGCTAGTCAACTAGTTTAATGAAGTAAATGATATTTTTTTAGTTTTTTTAAAACAGCGGCGGTTCCTGCCCGCCGCTGAAGACTTAATTTTTTTCGAGTGTTTTCCCGCGTCAAAGATATTCGCTGTTTGAACATATTCGATGCTCCGAGACCGCCAAGATATTCGATATCCCGATGCGCTTTGAGGCAGACCTAAAAAATTATCGCTTACTTGAAGTAATTGACGCCGTTGGCAAAGATGTCCATATCGAAATTGCCGGGGAAGTTTTTGTAAAGGCCCTTTCCCGTCCGCTCCGAGTGCCCCATCTTGCCGAACACCCTGCCGCAGGGCGAAATAAGCCCTTCCACCGCCATCATGGAGCCGGAGGGGTTGAATGGCGAGGCCATGGTGGCGTTGCCCGTCTCGTCGCAGTATTGTGTGGCGATTTGTCCGCCCGCAATGAGCTTTTCTATCGTCGCCTCGGGTGCTACGAAGCGGCCTTCGCCGTTGCTGACCGGCACGTAGAAGGTCTCGCCCATCCTAAAGCCCGAAAGCCAAGGCGAGGCGTTGGATGAAATCCTTATTTTGACGATGGTCGAAACGTGGCGCGAAATGGTGTTGAAAGTCAAAGTCGGGCTGTCGCTTCTCAAGTCCTCGATGACGCCGAAGGGAAGCAAGCCCGTCTTTATGAGCGCCTGAAAGCCGTTGCAGATTCCCAAAATAAGGCCGTCGCGCTCGTAAAGCAGAGATAAAATCTCTTTCTTTATCAACGGATTTTTTATTGTGACGGCAATGAATTTGCCGCTGCCGTCGGGCTCGTCGCCGCCCGAAAAGCCGCCCGGGAAAGCTATTATCTGAGCGTTACTTATGCGCTTTTGAAACTCTCTCGCCGAGTATTCGACGTCGGCGGGCTTTAAGTTCTTCAAAACGAAAATATCGGGGATGGCGCCCGCCTTTATGAACTTTTTGGCGGTATCGTATTCGCAGTTAGTTCCCGGAAAAACGGGAATAAAGACGCGGGGCTTGGCTGTCGGATATTTCGATTTAAAGGTTTTGGAAACGTTGAAATCGGCGTTCTTCGCCGCGCCATCGGCGGCCGCCGTCGTCTTAAAGATGGGCTCCAGCGTCGCCGTATAGGGCGCACTGAGCTCGGAAAGAGCGACAGAAACGCCCTCGGCCTCGATTTTACCCGAGGAAGTAAGCTCGCCTAAAAGTTCGCCCGCCTCGGTCGCTATCTTCTCCTTTGTGATTAAAATAATGTCGCCGGTGTCGGGCTTGAACATGTCGAAGCCTATGCGGTAAAGCTTTGCTCCGGCCATGTTTCCGAGCAGCGATTTTGCGAGAGCGACCATAAATCCGTGCTCGACAACTGCCGAATTGACCACTTTATCCGCCGAAATGAGTGAATAAACCTCGTTATAGAGCGAAAGCAGGCTTTCGTAGTCGGGCTCGCCGAACTCGTCTTTTTTGACTTTGAAGCGATAGATATAGCCCTTATCGGAAAATGCGTTATGGGTGAGCTTCTTAGTGTCGGTGACGCCGATGGCAAAGCCGATGAGCGTGGGCGGCACATCGATGTTTTCAAAGCTGCCGCTCATGCTGTCCTTGCCGCCAATGGCGCCGATTTTGAGCCCCAGCTCGGCGTCGAGGGCGCCCAAAAGCGCCGCCGCCGGCTCGCCCCAGCGCGTCTTGTCGCGTCCCAGCCGTTTGAAGTATTCCTGAAGCGAAAGATAAATGGTTTCCTTTTTCACGCCGCTCGCGACGAGCTTGGAAACGGCACCTATGACAGAATATATTGCGCCTATGTAAGGCGAAGCCGACAGCATTTCGGGATAGAGCCCGCACGCCGCGACGGTGACGGTGTCGGTGTCGCCGTCGACGGGAGGCTTAGCCGCCATTGCCGTCGATTCCGTCAGCATATGTCTGCCGCCGAAAGGAAGCAGCGCCGACGCCGCGCCGATTGTGGAGTCAAAAACCTCGCCCAAGCCCTTTTGAGAGCAGTTTTTAAGTTTTTTTAGCTCGTTTGAAAGCGCGGCTTGATAGCCTTCCGTTTTAAGCTTTAATAATGTGTCTCCTTCGATTTTGTCAAAGAAATTTTGGCCGCGGTCTTGGATTTTTGCCTCGGCTTGCTGGCGAACGCCGTTGGTATCAAGGAAGCTCCTCGCTATATCGGCAATCGGCTCGTCATCGTAAAACATTCTGAGGCGGCCGAGGTCGGTTATCTCGGCGACGGTGGTGGCCTTAAGATTTTCCTCGCCCGCGAGCGCGGCAAATTTTTCGGCGTCGGAGGCTTTGACGACGACGGCCATTCTTTCCTGCGATTCACTGATGGCGAGTTCGGTCGCAGTCAGCCCTTCGTATTTTTTGGGAACAAGATCAAGCCGAATGTCGATGCCCTCGGCAAGCTCGCCGATGGCGACCGCCACGCCGCCCGCGCCGAAGTCGTTGCAACGGATAATGAGCCGCGCCGCCTCGGGATTTTTAAACAGCCGCATCAGCTTTCTTTCTTCGGGAGCGTTGCCCTTCTGCACCTCGGCGCCGCAGAGCTCGACGGATTCCTCGGTGTGCGCGCGGCTGCTGCCCGTCGCGCCGCCGCAACCGTCGCGGCCGGTATCGCCGCCCACCAAAATGACGACGTCGCCCGCCGAAGGCCTCTTTCTTATGACGTTGGCGGCGGGCGCGCCCGCTATGACGAAGCCCGCCTCCAATCTCTTGGCGACGTATCCCTCGTGGTAGAACTCCTGCACCTTGCCCGTCGCAAGCCCGATTTGGTTGCCGTAGCTGGAAAATCCGGCTAGCGCCGTCTTGGTGATGACGCGCTGGGGAAGCTTGCCCTTCAAGGTGTTTTCAAGGAAGGGATTGCCGCCGCCCGTAATTCTCATTGCCTGATAGACGTATGCCCTGCCCGAAAGCGGATCGCGGATGGCGCCGCCCAAACAGGTCGCCGCGCCGCCGAAAGGCTCGATTTCGGTGGGGTGGTTGTGGGTTTCGTTTTTGAACATTATGAGCCAGTCTTCAGTGCCGCCCTCTCCCGCTACCGCGACCTTAATGGAGCAGGCGTTGACCTCCTCGCTCTCGTCGTGGTTTTTTAGGTATCCCATCGCCTTAAGTTTTTTGGTGCCGATGGTGGCGATATCCATGAGGCAGGGGTATTTGTCGGGACGGTCTTTATAAAGCTCGGCGAAAATAGCGCGGTAAAGCTCCAAGCTCTTTTTAATGTGCGGATTTTCAGATTCTATTTCTATATCGGTGAGCTCGGTCAAAAAAGTGGTGTGGCGGCAGTGGTCGCTCCAATAGGTGTCTAAGATTTTAAGCTCGGTGACGGTCGGCTCGCGGTTTTCCGATTTGAAATAGTCCTGCACGAACTTAAGGTCTTCGAGCGTCATGGCAAAGCCGAAATCATCGGAAAACTTCTTAAGCTCGGCCGCAGAAAGAGAAATAAAACCCGAGAGTTCTTCGCGCATTTTGCGCTTAACGGGCTTTTTCGCCTTGAGCGTCAAAGGAATTTCGGCGCTTCCTTCGCGGCTTTCGACGGGGTTTATCAAATGCTTTTTAATGATTAAAAAGTCGGAGTCGGAAATACCGAAAAAGGCGAAGACTGTGGCGCAGCGCACCAGCGGCCGCTCGCCGCCCGAAAGCAGCGCGACGCACTCAGCCGCGCTCGCCGCGCGCTGGTCGAACTGCCCGTCGAGATATTCGGTGACGAGAACGCGCGCGCCCTTTAAAAATTCAACGTCGTCATAGACGATATCGGCGGGCGGCTCGGAAAACACCGAGGATTTTGCCGCCTCGAAAACTTCGTCGCCGATATCCTCGACGTCATAACGCAAAAAGACTCGAAGCTCGGCCTTAACGCCCAAAATATCGAAAATTTCGCCTTGGATTTTTTTTCTGAAATTATCAAAGCCCGCGCGCTTTTCGACATAAATCCGTCTGACCATTTTTTACCTTAACCTTACAATCTGTATTTGACTTGCTAATGCAAAATAGTTTTAGCCTAACAAAATTATAATTGTTATATTCGCCTTTCGTGGACTTTCCCTTTGGGTGAGTCGGCAACCTAACGCTTATTTAATGCCTATATCTTTGCGGTAGCGCATTCCCGAAAATTTAATTTTGTCGATTTCGGCGTAAACGGTCTTTCGCGCCGATTCGATGTTTTCTTTGACGGTGGTAACCGAAAAAACTCTGCCGCCGTTTGTAACCGGTTTGCCGTCTTGAAGCTTGGTGCCGGCGTGGTAAAGAATGATGTCGGAGCCGAGCTCTCCTATCTCGATGGGAAGGCCTTTTTGCGAAGAGGCGGGGTAACCCGCGCAGGCGCAGACGACGGTAAAACCGGTTTTTTCTTCCCATTCTATTTCAAGTTCGTCGAGCCTTCCCTCGATGACCGCTTCCACTATGTCCAAAAGGTCGGTTTTCAAAAGCGGCAGAACGACCTGCGTTTCGGGATCGCCGAAGCGGGCGTTGTATTCCACCACTTTGACGCCGCTATCGGTCAGCATGAGCCCGAAATAAATGACGCCTTTAAAAACTCTGTTTTCTTCCAAAAGCCCCTTTAAAGTGGGCAAAATGATATTGTTAAGTGTTTCTTCTGCGATTTCTTCGGTAAACTTGGGGGAGGGCGCAAAAGCGCCCATGCCGCCGGTGTTGGGTCCTTGGTCACCGTCGTAGGCCTTTTTGTGGTCCTGCGAGGAGGGCATGCATTTGACGCTCTTGCCGTCGGTGAAGGCGAGAACGGTCACCTCGGTGCCCGTTAAAAATTCTTCTATCACGACTTCGCGCCCCGACTCGCCGAATATCTTTTTCTGCATTATGTCGGACAGCGCGGCCTCGGCCTCGGAAAAGTCTTTTGCGATTATGACGCCCTTGCCGAGCGCCAGCCCGTCCGCCTTGATGACGAGAGGATATTTTGAGACTTTGGCATATTCAAGTGCGGCGGAAAAATCGGAAAATATTTGGTAGTCTGCGGTGGGAATATTATGGCGCTTCATGAAAGCTTTGGAAAACGCCTTACTCGCCTCGATGATCGCGGCTTCCTCGCGCGGGCCGAACGCCTTTATACCCTCGGCCTCGAGGCGGTTGACCAGCCCTTTGGCAAGCGGGTCGTCGGGCGCCACGAAAATTATGTCGATGGCGTTCTCTTTGGCAAAGCTTGCTATTTTATCGAATTCGAGGGCGCCGAAGGGCGCGTTGGTCGCAATCGCCGCCGTGCCCGCATTTCCCGGCGCGCAGTAGAGCTTGCCTACTTTTTCGCTTTCTTTAAGCTTGGCGCAGATGGCGTGTTCCCGTCCGCCGCCTCCTATAACCATTACGCTTTTTTTATCCATGTTTCCAAAAACCTCAAGGATTTTTAGTGTTTGAAATGCCGGCAGGAAGTAAAAATCATGGCGATGCCGCTATTGTCGCATTCCTCGATGCTGAGGCTATCGCGGACGGAGCCGCCCGGCTGAATGATTGCCGAAATGCCATATTTCGCCGCTTCTTGGACGCAGTCGTTGAAGGGGAAGAAAGCGTCGCTCGCCAGCACGGCGCCCTTGGCGTCCTTGGAGCGCGACAGCGCCTCGGATGCTGCCCAAATGCGGTTGGTCTGACCGGTTCCGATGCCCAGCGTCATATTGCCTTTGGCGACGACTATGGCGTTGCTCTTGCAGTGCTTGACGACTTTCATGGCAAACAGCATATCGGCGATTTCGGCCTCGGTCGGCGAATTTTTTGTCACCACCTTCATTTCGGCGACGTCTTTCTGGTCGGCGTCTTGGATAATCAGCCCGCCGTAGCACTTTTTAAAGTCGACGATGGGCGGATTGGGCTTGGCGATGTCGGGCTCTGCCAAAACGCGGAGATTGGGCTTTTTCTTTAAGATTTCAAGCGCCTCTTCGGTGAATGAGGGCGCTATCACAATCTCCAAAAAGATTTTTACGAGCTCGGCGGCGGTGTCGGCGCCTATCTCGCGGTTGGCGGCGACGATGCCGCCGTATATCGAAACGGGATCGCAGTCGTAAGCCTTTTTATAAGCCTCCAAAATGCTTTCGGCTACCGCGACGCCGCAGGGGTTGGCGTGTTTTACCGCGACGACGGCGGGCCCCTCGAACTCCTTCAAAAGCTCGATGGCGCCGTTGGCGTCGTTGATGTTGTTGTAAGAGAGCTGCTTGCCGTTCAGTTGCTTGGCCGATATCAGCGAATTATGAGCGGGAATGGCCTCGCCGTAGAGCGCGCCGCGCTGGTGGGGATTTTCGCCGTAGCGGAGCTCCTCCACCTTCTCATAGGCAAGCGTCAGCTGCTCGGGGAAAGCTATGCCGAGTTTTTCTCTTAAGTAATTCGAGATAAGCGAATCGTAGACGGCGGTATGGGCGAAAACCTTATACATAAGATATTTTTTGGTTTCGAGCGATACTCCGCCGTTTTCGAGTTCGCTTAGCGCCTTGTCATAATCCTTGGCATCGACCAAAACGACGACGTCCTTATAGTTCTTGGCGGCGGCGCGGATCATGGCCGGCCCGCCGATGTCGATGTTCTCGACGGCGTCGGCGAAGTCGACGCCCTCTTTCATGACGGTCTTTTTGAAAGGATAGAGGTTGACGATAAGCACGTCGATGGTGTCAATGCCAAGCTCGGCAAGCCTTTCCATGTGCTCGGGCTTGTCCCTCTCGGCGAGAAGTCCGGCGTGAATTTTGGGATGGAGCGTCTTGACTCTGCCGTCCAGACACTCGGGAAAACCCGTTATATCGGAAACGTTGATGACGGTTAAGCCAGCGTCCTTAAGCGCCTTTTCGGTGCCGCCCGTGGAGATGATTTCATAGCCCAGCGCGGAAAGGCGTTTGGCAGCGTCGACGACGCCGGTTTTGTCGGAAACGGAAATTAACGCTCTCTTCTTCATTTGCAAACCTCACTTTTACTTGGTAAGTCAGCTTCGACAAGCTGCTTTACTGTTTCTCTTAAAATGCGGTGCTCGACCTCGAGCACTCTTGCCGCAAGCGTCTCGGCGGTGTCGGAGGGGTAGACCGGCACTCTCTCCTGCCTTATGATTTTGCCGGTGTCGGCGCCTTCGTCGACAAAGTGGACGGTAGCGCCCGACTCCTTTTCGCCGGCCGCAACAACCGCCTCGTGAACCTTGAGGCCGTAAAAGCCCATGCCGCAGTATTTGGGAATGAGGGAGGGGTGGATGTTGATTATCCGGCCCCGAAACGCTTCGATAATGTTGGGTGTCAATATGGTGAGATAGCCGGCGAGCACCACCAAATCGACGTTCCGCTCTTTCAAAATGGCAATAATCTCGTCATACATGGCGTCGAGCGAAGAAAAGTCGCGCTTCCGCATGACAAAGCAGGGAATGTTATGGATTTTGGCGCGCTCGACGGCGAAAATTTTGGAGGAGCTGGCAATAACCGCGGCCATCTCGGCCTTGATTTCGCCCGAGTTCACGCCGTCAATCAAGCTTTGAAGATTGCTGCCGCCGCCCGAAACGAAGACGGCTATCCGCTTTAACAAAGCTCGACACCTCCGCCTTTTACAACCTCGCCCAAACGGCAGGCCTTTTCGCCCAAAGAATTTGCAAAGCCGATGACCTCGTCCGCTAACCCGGCGTCGACGGCTAGCACCATTCCTATGCCCATGTTGAAGGTATTGTAGAGCTTGGTCTCTTCGATGCCCGAGCGCGCGGCAAGAACCTCGAAAATTCTCGGCAGCTTGTAGCTGTTTTTATAAATTTTTATGCCTAGGCCGTCGGGGATGATGCGGGGAATGTTTTCAATAAAACCGCCGCCCGTGATATGGGCGATTCCTTTAATTTGATATTTTTCGATAATCGCAAGAACGGATTTGACGTAAATTCTGGTGGGAGTGAGAAGAATGTCGGCGGGAACGGCGCCCAGCTCGGCGTCGAATCTTTCTAGCTCTTCCTTTATCGGGGGAAACAGCTTGCGAACGAGCGAATAGCCGTTGCTGTGGATGCCGGAGGAGGCAAGGCCGATGAGAACGTCACCCGCTGCTATGCCGCTTCCGTTAATAATTTTGTTTCTTTTGGCTATTCCGCAGGAAAACCCCGCTATATCGTAGTCGCCGCCCTGATAAAAGCCGGGCATTTCGGCGGTTTCGCCGCCGATTAAGGCGCAACCCGCCATGCGGCAACCCGCCGCCACGCCCTTGACTATTTCGGCCGTCTTTTCGGGAATGAGCTTGCCCGAGGCTATGTAGTCGAGGAAGATGAGGGGGCGCGCGCCCTGACAGACGATGTCGTTGACGCACATTGCGACGCAGTCGATGCCGATGGTATCGTGGCGGTCGAGCGCGAAGGCGTATTTGAGTTTGGTGCCGACGCCGTCGGTGCCTGCCACTAAGACGTCGCCGTCCGCGGTATCGGAGAGTGCATAGAAGCCGCCGAACGAGCCTATATCCCCCACCACGTTTTTATCGTAGGTGGATTTGACGTATTCCTTCATCAGACGGACGGCGCTGTAACCCGCTTCGATGTCGACGCCGGCGTCCTTATAATCAATAGCCATAATTACTCCAAAACCTCTTTACCGGGATTGTATTCGTCGATGTCGAACGAATATTTGTTGTTGAAGCAGCCGGTGCAGTAGCCGCCGCCGCCGCAGGAGGCGACAAGGTCCTCGAGCGGGATATAGTGGAGGCTGTCGGCGCCTATTAGCTCGCAGATTTCCTCGGGCTCGCGGTAGCCCGCGATAAGCTGGTCCTTGGTCGTCATGTCGACGCCGAAGAAGCAGGGGAAGCGGACGGGCGGGCTCGCCACCACCATGTGAACCTCGGCGGCGCCGTTGTTTCTGAGAAGCGTGATGATTTTCTTGCTGGTTGTGCCGCGAACGATGGAATCGTCGATTAAAATCAGCCGCTTGCCCTTGATGTTGGTTCTGAAGGCGTTGAGCTTTATCCTGACGCTGCTTTCGCGTTGGGACTGGACGGGCTGAATGAAGGTGCGGCCGACGTAGCGGTTTTTGCTGAGCGCGTCGACATAGGGAATGCCGCTCGCCTCGGAATATCCGCGCGCGCAGACGACGGCGGAGTCGGGGACGCCCGCCACGATGTCGGCGTCGATTTTATAAAGGTTTGCAAGCCTTTTGCCGCACTCGTAGCGCGCGTTGTAGACACTGACGCCGTCTAAAACGGAGTCGCTTCGGGCGAGGTAGACAAGCTCGAATATACATGGGCTGTGAATGGGCCGGGCAAAGCTGCCGCTCTCAATTCTTCCTTCGGAGTCGATGCGGATAATCTCGCCGGGGAGAACGTCCCTTATAAGCGTGGCGTCGATGGCGTCAAGCGCGGCGCTCTCGCTCGCAAATATGATTTTGCCGTCCTTTTCGCCCATAACCAAAGGTTTGAGGCCGTGGCGGTCGCGGACGGCGATAAGCTCGCTTCCCGTCAAAACGACGAGCGCATAGGCGCCCAAAATGCTCTTGCAGGCGTTGTAGACGCCCTTCATGACGCTCTCGGTGCTGCATTCGTTGATGAGCGCCGCCACCACTTCGGAGTCGGTCGAGGACTGGAAGATGTGGCCGTTCGCTATCATTCTCTGTTTGATGTCGGCGACGTTGATGATATTGCCGTTGTGCGCCACCGCCATCCGCCCGTGCCTGCCGTAGAACACCACGGGCTGGGCGTTGACGACGTTGCTGGTGCCCGTCGTCGAATATCTGACGTGGCCGATGCCGAAGTTGGTCTCGGGCAGAAGGGAAAGCTCCTCGTCGGAGAATACCTCGTGAACCAATCCCATGTTTTTATAGTAGGCAACCTTTTTTTCGTTGTAGGCGACGGCTATTCCCGCGCTCTCCTGCCCGCGGTGCTGGAGGGCGAAAAGTCCGTAGTAAATATCGCGCGCAAGGTCGGTCTTGGTCTTGGACATGATGCCGATTATTCCGCATTCCTCGTGCACGCCCATCTCGCGTTCGGGTAAAATTAGATGACTCATGTTGGCTCCCTGTATTTGGCGGGGAATTCCCCGTTTTTTCTTATGCGATTTTGAAAAGCCGCGCCATTACTTCGCGATAGGCCTCCTCCACTCCGCCGAGGTCGCGGCGGAAGCGGTCCTTGTCGAGCTTTTCGCGGGTGGCCATATCCCAAAAGCGGCAGGTGTCCGGCGATATTTCGTCGGCTAAAATGATGTCGCCCTTATAGCGGCCGAACTCAAGTTTGAAGTCGATGAGGTCGATGCCGGCGCCCTTTAAATATTCCCTCAAAACCTCGTTGATTTTAAAGCTCATCGAGGTGATTTTTTCGATTTCTTCTTTAGTCGCGAACTCCATGGCGAGGGCGTGATACTCGTTTATCATGGGATCGCCGAGCTCGTCGTTTTTATAGCAGAACTCGAGGACGGTCGACTTCATGACGGTGCCCTCGGGCACACCCAGCCTTTTGGCGAGCGAGCCTGCCGCTATGTTTCTCACGATGACCTCGATGGGCACTATCCGGACGCGCCGAACATAGGTATCGGTGGGCGAAACCTCCTCAAGGTAATGCGTCTTTATGCCGCGGCTTTCCAAAAGCTTGAACATCTGGTTGCTTATGCGGTTGTTTATGACACCCTTGCCCGCGATTTGGCCCTTTTTCAAGCCGTTGAAGGCCGTCGCGTCGTCTTTATAGGAGACCAGCACGACGTCGGGATCGTCGGTAGCGAACACTTTCTTTGCTTTGCCCTCGTAAATTTGGTTTAAGGCTTTCATACGTAATCTCCTTTTCGGTAATACCGTTAATTTTTTAACTATAAACGCTTTAGGCCTTTTTTGCCTCGGAATTCAGCTCGGCGGAAACCTCGGCGTCGTCTAAGAGTATTTTTTTCTTCATTTCGGCGCGGTAGGCGATAAGCTTTTCTTTAAGAGCGGGCTCACCGAGCGCGAGAATTCGGACAGCCAAAAGCGCGGCGTTCTCGCCGCCGTTTACGGCAACGGTCGCCACCGGAATGCCGGCAGGCATCTGAACGGTGGAAAGAAGGCTGTCAAGCCCCTCGAAGGAGCCCTTGGCGGGAATGCCGATGACGGGAAGGGGAGTGAGGCTCGCGATGACGCCGGCAAGATGCGCCGCTTTGCCGGCGCAAGCGATGACGACGCCGAAAGAGTCCTCGGCCGATTTGGCGAACTCGGCCGCCTCTTCGGGGGTGCGGTGTGCCGAAAGCACGCGGCCTTCGTAGGGCACGCCGAACTTGTCCAAAACCTCGGCGGCGCGCTTCAGTATCTCGATATCACTCTTGCTTCCCATGACTAAGGCGACTTTTTTCATATTGCCTCCAAAAAACAAAAAAGCGCAGGAGTAGCCCGCGCCTTTCTCAGTAAGCTTTAGTAACCGAATCCGCGCAAAAACCCACAGCAGAGATTAAAAAGATTAGCTTTTCTACCTTATTCTTTTTCATCATCCTCTCCCGGCGCGAATACACCGCTATTCTAACAAAAATATTTATTTTTGGCAATTAAAAACGCCCTTATTTAACCCTTCGAAAAAATATTGACTTGCCCCGAAAAATTAGCCGCGTTTGCCTTGCGTCCCCAAAAAATTAAAATCGAACCGAGAAGTTAAAAAAAATTAAGCGTTAGGGATAATTGAACCACAAAAGAAAAAAGGCCGCGCAAGGCGGCCAAATAATACTAGATTTTTATTTGCTTATCTTAAACCCGCTTTTTTCTCGGCGCTCAACACCGTCTGCGTCATCAGCATGGCTATGGTGCAGGGGCCGACTCCGCCGGGAACGGGCGTATATGCCGAGCTCTTAGCGGCGGCAGCTTTAAGGTCGACGTCGCCGACGTTGCCTTCGTTGTAGCCGGCGTCGACGATGACGGCGCCCTCTTTAATCCAATCCGCTTTGACAAACTCGGGCTTGCCCACGGCAGCCACTACTATATCGGCGCGGCGGACGATTTCGGCAAGGTTTTTAGTTCTGGAATGGCAGATGGTGACGGTGGCGTTTTTGTTTAAAAGGAGCATGGCGACGGGCTTGCCGAGTATGGCGCTTCTTCCGATTACCACCGCTTCCTTGCCTTCTATTTCGATGCCGTAACGCTCCAAAATCTTTATAATTCCGAGCGGCGTCGCCGAGACGTAGGCGTCAAGCCCCATCGCCATCCGCCCGAATCCCGCGGTGTTGACGCCGTCGACGTCCTTTTCGAGCGCGATAACGTTCATGCACCGCTGCTCGTCTATGCCCCGCGGCACGGGATGCTGAAGCAAAATTCCGCACACCTTGGGGTCGGCGTTGAGCTCGTTTATGACGGCGAGAAGCTCATCAGTCGTGGTATCCTCGCCGAGCGCGATTTTTTTAGGCTCCAGACCGATTCTTCGGCAGGCGTTGCATTTCATTTTGACGTAGGTCTCCGACGCAGGATTGTTGCCCACGATGATGGTGGCGAGCACGGGGACTTCGCCCGTTCTCTCCACGATTTGTTTAACTCTTTCCGCAAGCTCGGCTTCAATTTCTCTGGCAAGCTTTTTTCCGTCAAGTATTAAAGGCTCCATTGTTTCTCCTTTATGCGTTTTATCTTAATATGCGGTCGATTAATTCCTGAAACAGCTCGGGGGCGACGAGGCCCAAAATAAGGTTGGCTTTTCCCAGACTTAAATTGTTTTTATCGGCGTAGCGGACGAGCTCCGACGCTTTGTCGTAGCCGATATGGGGCGCCAGCGCCGTCGCCAGCATCAAGCTCTTTTCGACGTTCTCGCGCATTTTTTTTGCGTTCGGGACAAGCCCCGAGAAACAGTTTTTATCAAAGCTTTTTACGCCGTCGGCAAGAAGTTTGATGGATTCCATAACCTTGAATGCTATGACGGGCATGCAGACGTTGAGCTGAAAGTTCCCCTGCGACGCCGCGAACGCCACCGTGGCGTCGTTGCCCAAAATCTCGGCGGCCACCATCATCAGCGCCTCGCTCTGCGTCGGGTTGACCTTGCCCGGCATAATAGAGCTTCCCGCCTCGTTTGCGGGAATGGTTATTTCGCCTATGCCGCCTCGCGGGCCCGAGGCAAGCCAGCGCACGTCGTTTGCTATCTTGAACAAGCTCGCCGCTATCGTCTTTAAGACGCCGTGGAAATTCGAAACCGCGTCCTTCATCGACAGCGCGCGGAATTTGTTCTCATCCTCGACAAAGCCGCCCGAAGTCATCAGGTTGAGCTCGTGAACCGCCGCCTTGCCGAAGCCTTGCGGCGCGTTGATGCCGTTGCCGACCGCCGTTCCGCCGAGCGCAAGTTTCCTTAAATACTTCAAAGCGTCGTTCAGCATTTGAATACCGCTCTCCACCGCGGCGCGCCAGGCCGACACTTCTTCCGAAAACTTAATGGGCGTGGCGTCCTGAAGGTGCGTCCTGCCCAGCTTGACTATGCCCGCGCTCTTTTCCTCTATCGACTTCGCCGTTTCCGCCAAGCCCTTTAATGCGGGAATAAGCGTCCGTTCGCACTCCAAAACGGCCGCAATATGGATGGCGGAGGGAAATACGTCGTTAGTGCTCTGCGACATGTTGACGTCGTCGTTGGGGTGGAGCTTGCACTTGCCTTCGGCAAGCCGCGCTATGACCTCGTTGACGTTCATGTTGGTTTGGGTGCCGCTGCCCGTCTGCCAAACCACCAGCGGGAACTCCGCCTTTAAGTCTGAGGACAAAATCTCGCCCGCCGATGCCACTATGGCGGTGCACTTGTCGGGCGGGAGCTTGCCCGCCTTGCAGTTGACGACCGCCGCGGCCGACTTAATGAGCGCGATGGCGCGGATTATTTCCATCGGAATCCGCTGGCCGCCTATCGAAAAATTGCGGCGGCTGCGCTCCGTCTGAATGCCCCAAAGCCTGCCCTCGGGTATTTCGACCGCTCCGAAAGAATCCTTTTCAATCCTTCTTCCCATTCTTTTTATCTACCTCCGCTAAGCTGGATATATACCCTTAATGTAGCGCCGAAAAAAGCTTTTTTCCTTTTTCAAGCTTTTGCTTAATGCCCCGAAGTAATTTTCCCCAATCCTTCTCTTTTCCGATTAAATAACTAATCTTTTCTCAGCGCGCTTTCCAGTTTTATAAAATCGGAAAGCTTGAGCGCTTCGCCTCTGACGCTTTCGGCAAGTCCCGCCGCCTTGATTGCCGCCGCCGCTTTATCTTTTTGATAGCCCGCCGCGGCAAGGTTGTTTAGAAGCGTCTTTCTCCGCATCGAAAACGCGGCGCGGATAAGTTTTTTAACTTGGGCGGCGTTCTCGATTCCGGTTTGGGATTTGGTTATTCTCACTACCGCCGAATCGACGCCGGGCTCGGGATAAAACACCTTCCTCGGCACTATCCGCATAATCTGGGCGTCGCCGTAGAGGGCGGCAGCCAAAGTCAGAGCGCCGTATTCCGGCGTGCCCGCCTTTGCCGTCAGCCGTTCGGCGACTTCCTTTTGAACCATGACGGTTATGCTCTTTACCTCAAGCCGGCTCTCGATAAAGCGCATCAAAACCTCGGACGTAATGTAGTAAGGCAGGTTGGCGCAAACCTTAAACTCGCCGCCGGCAAGGCCATTAAGTTTTCCGTCCGAGAGCTTTAAGACGTCCTCGAAAACCACTTCGACGTTTTTATACTCGGCAAGCGTTTCCGAAAGAACGGGCTCTAACGAGCGGTCGATTTCAAACGCCACCACGCGCTTGGCCGCTTTTGAAAGCGCGCGCGTCAGCGTCCCCGCTCCCGCGCCGATTTCAAGCACGGTGTCACCGCCCTCAACCCCCGCGTCGTGAGCTATTGCGTCAAGAAGGTTTTTGTCGGCGATAAAATTTTGGCCCAGAGCTTTTTTGAACCTGAATTGATGTCTTCTTAAAATTTCGCTAAGCTCCATGCCTGACCTTTATATATCGGTAGAATATTACCATTTTTTGGATGCGTCCGAACGAATATTTGAGGCTATCGGGCACATTCTATCATTGTGCAGTTCTCCCCGAAATTGGGTAGCGCCGCACAAAGATAAAGAGCCGTCTCTTACATCAGGGCCGGCTCTTTTATCGCGCCCGAGGCAAAAAACGCCAGCGCGTTTTTGTTGGTTTGAGCGGCGAGCGCGTCAATACTTACGTTTAAAATTTCGGCGGCCTTTTCGGCTACGATGTTCAAGTGTTTAGGGTAATTTACTTTACCGCGGTAGGGAACGGGCGTCATATAAGGGCAGTCCGTCTCCAGCATAAAGGCGTCAAGGGGCAGCGATTTCAGCGCCTCCACGTTGTGCTTGGCGTTGGCAAAAGTTATCGCGCCGCCGAAAGAAAACTTGCAACCGAGCTTCAAAAACTCGCGGGCAAGCTCGGCGCCGCCGCCGTAGCAGTGAAGAAGCGCGCCGTATTTTAGGAACTGCTTATTGTTTTTGAGTATGTCGAGCGCTTCGCCGTAGGCGTCGCGGATATGGAGAACGACGGGAAGATGCAGCGCGTCGGCAAGCTCGAGCTGCTCCAAAAACACCTTTTTTTGCGTCTCGCGCGGCGAGTAGTCGTAGAAAAAATCCAGCCCGATTTCGCCAATCGCCACCACTTTCTCGGAGAGCGCCAGCTCGGCGTAGCGGTCATAGGCGGCAAGCGAGGCGGTTATCGCCTCGTGAGGATGTGTCCCCACCGTAGCGAAGACGGCGTCGTTGCCTTCGGCTATCTCCACGCTCTTAATCGACGATTCGAGGTCGTAGCTAGCGTTGATTATCGCCCAAAGGTTGTCCGCCGCAAGCCCGCCGATGATTTTATCAAGCTCGGGCAGCAGCCGCTCGTCGTTTAAATGGCAGTGGGTGTCAATGAGCATTATCGCACTCCCGAGCCCGGCTCGATTTCGCCGTCGGGCGAAACTATGGCAAGGCCAGCCTTGCCCTCGGCGCAGAGAATCATGCCGCGGCTCTCGATTCCCGCAATAGTAGCGGGCTTGAGATTGGCGACGAATACCACACTTTTGCCGACTAGCTCCTCGGGCTTGTAGAATTCGGCGATGCCGCTGACTACCGTTCGTGTCGCGCCGCCCTCGTCAAGCGTAAGCTTCAAAAGCTTCCTTCTGCCCTCCACTCTTTCGGCCGCAATGATTTTGGCGGTCTTAAGCTCGGCCTTCAAAAACTCATCAATGCCGATTTCCTCTTTACCGGCCTGCTTGGGAGCGGGCTCGGCCGAAGGTTTTTCCCCCGCCTTTTTCGCCTGCGCTTTAGCCTCTTCGGCCTCGAGTTCGGCAAGCTCTTTCTTTATATCGACACGATTAAAAATGGGCGGGATTTTTTTGACGAGGCTTCCCGCGGGCAGCGCGCCGAAAGCGGCGAGGCTTTCAAAGCTCTTAAGATTGTCGGGCACGCCCAATCCCTCGAACACCAGCGCGGGCGCATTGGTCAAAAAGGGTTGCAGCGCCACGGCGGCAAAGCGTATTGTTTCGGCGAGGTTATAAAGCACGGTGGCAAGCCTTTTGCGGTCGCCGTTTTTGAACAAAACCCATGGCGCGGTGTCGTCAATATATTTGTTGGCCTTGTTTAAAAGCGCGAAAATGTTCTCGAGCGCGGCGGGCGCGTCAAGCTCGTCTATGCATTGTTTAACTTTGGCAAGAAGCTGTTCCGCAGTTTCTATCAGCGAAGCGTCATTACCGTCTAAATCGCCGAACGCGGGGATTATCCCGTCAAAATATTGGATAATCATGGCGATTGTGCGAGAAACGAGGTTGCCGAAGACGTTGGCGAGGTCGGTGTTTATCCGCTTTAAAAACAGCTCGTTGGTGAACATGCCGTCGCTGCCGAAGGGCACTTCGCGGAGAAGATAGTATCTGACGGCGTCGACGCCGTAGCGCGACGAAAGCAAAAACGGGTCGGCGGCGTTGCCCTTGGACTTGCTCATTTTGTCGCCTCCGAAAAGCAGCCACCCGTGTCCATAAACCTCGGCGGGCAGCGGCAAATCGAGCGCCATTAAGATTGCGGGCCAGATTATAGTGTGGAAGCGGACTATCTCCTTGCCCACCATGTGGAGGTCGGCCGGCCAATATTTTTTGAAGAGGCTGTCGTCCTCGCCTTGGTAGCCGAGAGCCGTTATATAGTTGGAGAGCGCGTCAATCCAAACATAGATGACGTGCTTTTCGTCGAAAGTGACGGGCACGCCCCATTTAAAGGAGGTGCGCGAGACGCACAAATCCTTGAGGCCGGGCTTTATAAAATTGTTTATCATCTCGTTCATGCGGCTTTTGGGCGAGATGAAATTGGGGTTTTTGGTGTAGAGTTCCATCAGCCTGTCCTGATATTTGGAAAGGCGGAAAAAGTAGCTCTCCTCTTTCATGAGCTTGACTTCGCGGCCGCAGTCGGGGCATTTGCCGTCATTAAGCTGGCTTTTCGTCCAGAACGACTCGCAGGGCGTGCAATACATCCCTTCGTATTCCGACTTGTAGAGGTCGCCTTTTTCGTATAAAATCTTGAAAATTTTCTGCACCGCCGCCTCGTGATAGGCGTCCGTCGTTCTGATGAACTTATCAAAGCTGATATCGAGCAGCTTCCACAGCTCGGTTATCTCGGCGTAGAGCCCGTCGACAAATTGCTTGGGCGTGGTGCCGGCGGCTTTTGCTTTCTCTTCCACCTTTTGGCCGTGCTCGTCGGTGCCTGTGAGGTAGAAGACGTCGTAGCCCGCCATACGCTTGAACCGCGCTATAGCGTCGCAGATGACGGTGGTATAGCAGTGGCCGAGGTGAAACTTGCCGCTGGAATAATAAATCGGTGTCGTGATATAGTAAGTTTTCTTTTCCATTAACTCTTTCCTACCAAAAAATCACATATAGTATAACTAATCATAGTTGAAATGTCCATTGAATAACATAATAACGCCCCTCGTGGCGCTTATTTTTAAGGAAAAAAGCGGAATTTAGGTTATTTTGAGCCCAAGCCGCTTTTTAAGGTTTAGCGTGAACGCTGTATTTTTTAGCTTGCTTTTGGTGTCCATGGCAATCATATTGTTTACCGCGCCCGACAAGGCGATGTCGGCGCTGCTTTCGGGCGGAACGGAGGGAATAACGCTCTCCGTCAAGCTTCTCGCCATCTACGCGGTGTGGCTGTCGGTCTTAAAGATGGCGGAAAAACTCGACCTCACCGAAAAGCTCTCGAGACTTTTCCGCCCGCTAATCCGAAAACTGATGAAAGGCGAATCGCCCAAGGCAGAAAAGCTCATTGCCGTCAACCTCGCCGCCAACATGCTGGGCATGGGCGGTGCGGCGACGCCGGCGGGCATCGGCGCAATCCGCGAGATGTGGGACGGCAAAAGCGATACCGCAACCGATAATATGCTTATGCTGGTTGTCTTGAACGCTACCTCCGTTCAGCTCATCCCCGCCACTGTCGTCGCCATGCGGATTGCGGCGGGCAGCGGCTCGGCCGCCGATATAATTCTCCCTTCCCTTCTCGCCACGCTTTTCTCTTCCGTTCTCGCCGTAATTTTGGTCAAGACGCTGTCGCTCAAAATAAGAAAGCCTAAGTCCTTAAAGGGCTTTAAAAAGCGCGGCGAAGGCGTCTTTTTAGACTCAAAATGAGCGTTTACATTCTTCCCGTTTTTATAATCGCGCTGCTCATTTTTTCGGCGATAAAAAAAATCCGCGTCTACGACTGCTTCGTTGAGGGCGGTAAAGAGGCCCTGAAGCTCATCGGCACTGTCTTTCCTTATATTGCTGCCGTGTCCATCGCCATAGCCGTCTTCAAAGAGAGCGGCTTTTCGGCGGTTTTATCCAAGCTTTTGGCTTATCCTCTTTCCTTTCTCGGCATTCCCGGCGAGCTTGCCGAGCTCATGATGTTGATACCGGTCAGCGGCAACGGCGCCGTCGCCATGCTGGAAAACATCCTGATTGAATACGGCGCCGACAGCTACATAGGCCGTTGCGCTTCCGCCATTATGGGCAGCAGCGAAACCGTCTTTTATATCTCGGCAGTTTACTTTTCCGACACCTCGGTAAAAAAGCTCCGATTTGCCATCCCCGCGGCGCTACTCGCAAATTTCGGCGGCTCGATTGTCGCCTGCCTTCTCTGTAGATTTATTTAAGAGTTATTGCTGATTCGCTTATTAAATTTTGCTGTTCCGAACTTTCAAAACAATAACCCCATTGCCTTTTAAATTAAGCTTTGAGCCTGATCTATTGTTTGTTACGGCTGTTTTATTTGTTTACAATTGTATTCGTTTAGTTTAAAATAGGTATAACTATATACGGAGGTTTATATGACTGCTTTACAGATTGTTTTGCTGATAAGCATTATCGTCGCCTTGGCGGCGTTCGGGCTGGCGGCGCTTCTCTACGTCTTCGTCGTCAAGCTGAAATCGGAAAACGAAAAAATCGCCAAGATTGCCGAGTATATCCGAAAGGGCGCCAACACCTTTTTAAAGAAGGAATACGGCGTGCTGGCGTTTTTTGCGCTGGCGGCCGGCATATTAATAGTGCTGTTTTTGCCGCACCCCATTTGGAGCGGCGAGCCGCTTAAAAACGTCTTTATGCTGATTTCCTACTTCGCCGGCACAATCTTCTCGGCGTTCGCGGGCAAAATAGGCATTCAAATAGCGACTATCGCCAACAAAAAGGCCGCCGAAGCCGCCAAGGAAGGCATTAAGCCCTCATTTATGGCGGGATTTAGGGGCGGCGCCGTCATGGGTATGGCGGTAGTGGGCACCAGTCTTTTGGGCGTGGCCGCGCTGTTTTGGATTTTCGGCGACGCCACCATGCTGTTGGGCTTCTCCTTCGGCGCAAGCTCGCTCGCGCTGTTTGCCAAAGCGGGCGGCGGCATATTCACCAAAACCGCCGATGTCTCCGCCGACCTCGTCGGCAAAGTCGAGCTCGGCATACCCGAGGACGACCCGAGAAACCCCGCGGTCATAGCCGATAACGTCGGTGACAATGTCGGCGACGTCGCCGGCATGGGCGCCGACCTCTTCGACTCCAACGTGGCATCTATGACAGCCGCGCTCGTCATGGCCTCGGCCATAGACGCCTCGACGGGCGGCAGATACAGCGCCACCGTCATGGTATTCTGCTATGCCGCCATCGGCTTGTTTGCCTCAATTTTGGGCGTGGCTACGGCGCGCATAGGCAAGAAAGGCAATCCCACCATGGCGCTCAACAGCTCGACTTACGTCACCACGGCAATCTTCGCCGCCGTCACGGCAGGCGCAACCGCCATCTTCTTCAACACTACGGCAGGCTGGTGCATTTGGGGCGCTTCCGCCATCGGTCTCATCGTCGGCACCGTAATAGGACTCACCACCGACTTCTTTACAAACGACACTAAAAAACCCGTTCAAAACGTCGCCAAAGCGTCTAAATCGGGACCAGCCTTCACCATCCTTTCGGGGCTCTCCTACAGCTTCGTAAGCGTGCTGCCCGCCATGATAGGCATAGCGGTCTCGGCGCTCGGCTCTTATCTCGTCTGCTCCGAATTTATCGGAAAGTCGCTGGGTATGTCGTCCGAATTCGGCATGTTCGGCATCGCGATGGCGGCCGTCGGCATGCTGTCAATCGTCGGCATGATAGTCGCCAACGACGCCTACGGGCCGATTGTCGACAACGCGCGCGGCCTCGCCGAAATGGGCGAACTCGGCGAAGAAGTGCTTGAAATCACCGACCAGCTCGACTCGGCGGGCAACACCGTCAAGGCGATAACCAAGGGCTTTGCCATCGGCGCGGCGGGACTGACCGTCATCGCGCTGCTCGGCGCCTTTATGAGCGAGGTCAACTCCGCGGCGGGAAGAACGGTCATATCCGGCTTCGACGTCATGAACCCCATCGTCTTTTTCGGAATTTTGGTCGGCGCCGCGCTGCCCGCGGTGTTCTCTGCCATGCTGATACTGGGCGTCGATAAAAACGCGCAGCGGATGGTCGGCGAAATACACCGCCAGTTCGACACCATTCCCGGCCTTAAAGAGGGCGCGGAGGGCGTCGTTCCCGACTATGACAAATGCATTAACCTCGCCACAAAGGGCGCTCTCCGCGAGCTGGTGCCCGCCGGCGTATTCGCCATACTGCTGACGCTCGCCGTCGGCTTGGTGGGCGGCGTTCAGGCAATCGGCGGCTTCTTGCTCGGCAACATCGTAAGCGGACTTCTTCTCGCGCTCATCATGTCCAACGCGGGCGGGCTTTGGGACAATGCCAAGAAATACGTCGAATCGGGTCACGAGGGCGGCAAAGGCAGCGCCGCGCACAAGTCGGCCGTCGTCGGCGACACCGTGGGCGACCCATTCAAGGATACCGCAGGCCCCTCCATCAACACCCAAATCACCGTCGTCAGCTTGGTCGCATCTTTAACCGGCGTCATCTTTTTGAACTTCTCGGCGGTCGGACTCATCTAAAGCAATCTACGATATTTTAATGAAAAAAGCCGTCCGGTGGACGGCTTTTTCTTTGTGCCTTTTAGCTAAATAAGACCTTGATTTATTCTTTATTCAAGAGTTTCACCAACTCGCATAAGGCCGTGTTACGGCTATGTCGAGAAGTCAATAGGGCGGCTCGGGATTTAGCAATATTGGTTGATTTGCTCGGCGAGCTTGTCGGCGTCGGCGCCGTGGACCTCGCAGGCCTGCTCCAGCGTTTCGCCGTGAGCCATGGCGCAACCTATGCAGTGCATTCCCGCTTTTTGCAGGATTTTGACGACGGCGTTGACGTCGGTCACGTTTCCGATTATGTCGGCAATCAGCATATCTTTAGTTACTTTCATATTTTTCTCCTGGGCGGAATTCCGCAATAATATTATTATTTAATTTTTTCGCTTTTTTATCTTTAGGTATTATTTGCTTTTAATTTTTCAGGGCGTTTCTATTCGGTTTCCCGAGGCAATAGGCCTAGATGACGCCCGAGGATTTTAAGAAGTAGACGATGAGGGCAATGAGCCCTAGCGCGAGAAGCGCCGCAATCGTCACGCGGAGGGCGGATACAGGCGACTTGCCCGTGGATCGGCCGGTGCGGCCGTTAACGAAAAAGTTATAGAGCTTGGTTTTGAAGTAGAACCCGCAAACCCAAAGCGGCATCAGGATGTGGCGGAAACGGACGCTTAAATACCGCGTGTTGACGTTGAGATATCCCACGACATCGTAGGAATAGCGGGAGAGAATGCCGCGCTTTATTTCCTCGGTCATCTTGTCTTCGGCGATTTTGAAGCAGTTCTCCAAACTGTTGTCGTATCTCTCCGCCGAAAAACCCGCCAAAAACTCCTTTTTATATTCCTTGGCGTTCCCGATGTCGAAGGGCCCCAGTTTATCCATCTGTCTTTGGTTGAGCGTCTTGGACGACTCAATCAAAACGTTGGGAAAATATTTGTCGTAATTGCCGCTGACGTTGAACCAGCGCGTCCTCACCTCGGTGTGGCGGTTTTTGCCGCTTCCCACCGTCACGGTGTAGTGCTTGCCGAGCTGGCCGTTGTAAGTGGAGGCAGTGTTGCTCGAGTAGGAAAAACAGGGCGAATAGACGCCGCGGATGTTATCGACACTAAACTGCTTTTTGGCCTTGGACGGCGCGAAAAGCTTGCCTTTAATCCACTTTTTGCCGCATTCCGAAGCTTCTTCCTTGGTAACCTTAAACGGCAGCAGCGAGTCGGGCTTGAGCCCGGGAATTTGGTCGGCGTCGAGAATGCACGCCGCGCCGCAGAAGGGGCAGTTGTGCGCCGTCTCGAACTCCGAAAAATAGGTGTGGGCGTTGCAGTTTTTGCAGAGATAGGATATGCCGGTTTCCTCGACGTCGCCCTTTCCGATATAAGAAAAGTAGTCGCGCTCGGCTATCGCGGCTTCGGCCTCGATCGCCCCCGAACTTGAACAATAGGGACACTTGAGCGCGCCCGAGGCGACATCAAACACCATGTTGGCGCCGCAGTTGTCACATTTAACGACGTCGGCGTTTTTTAAATCGGATTTTTCCATCCCCATTTTTTTTACCGCTAATGCGGCTTGCCGGGCGCTTGTTATCGCGCTTAACAAATATATGCCGCAAACGTGACTTGTGCCCAACTAATTCGGCATAAGGCCAAATCTTCGGTGAATTTAGCTAAAAGAACTAGTTCTTGGCGCCGCAGTGAGGGCAGAACTTGCCCGAGGCCGGCATTTCCTTGCCGCAAGCGGCGCAATTCTTGACCGCCGAAATCGGCGCGCCGCAGTCGGGACAGAACTTGGCGCTTGCTTTGACAGCCGCGCCGCACTTGCCGCATACCGCCGAACCGAGCTTGGCGCCGCAGTCGGGGCAGAATTTGGCGCCTGCCTTGACGGAAGCTCCGCATTTGCCGCAACTTTCGGCGGCGGCTTTGGCGGACTGCTTGGCCATCGCCTCGGTCATGACACCGCCCAGCGTAATACCCGCGCCCAATCCCATGCCGGCGCCCGCCATGCCGCCAGGGTTTTTGGCGGCGTCGCGCATCGCTTGAGCGGCTTGGAAGCGCGCGTAGTTGTCCATGGAATCGGAAAGGACGCCCAAACTGGTGCGCTCGTCCATCGTCTTTTCGACCTCGGCGGGAAGAGAGAGATTTTCAATATAAAACGAAATCAGCTTAAGGCCGAGCTTGTCGAAGTCGGAAGTGAGGAATGTTTGAACGGCCGCCGAAATTTCGTCGTATTTGGCGGCTAGGTCGAGCGCGGCCACCTTGGATTCGGCTATGACGTCGCTTATCCTCGACACCAAAATCTTCTTTATGTATTCCTCAATCTGGTTTACGGTATAGAGTTTATTGGTGCCGAACAGCTCGCGCATGAACACCACGGGATCGCCCACCCTTATCGAGTAAACGCCGTAGCCGCGAAGGCGGATGACGCCAAAATCGCGGTCGCGCATCATAATGGGGTTGGTAGTGCCCCACTTAAGGTTGGTGAACTGCTTGGTGTTGACGAAATAGACATCGCCCTTGTAGGGGTTTTCAAAGGCGTATTTCCAGTTGGCGAGCTTTGTCAGAATGGGCAGGTTGTTGGTGTCGAGCTTATATTTGCCGGGCCCGAAAACGTCGGCCACTACTCCCTCAAACACAAACACGGTCGCCTGCGATTCGTTGACGATCAGCTGCGAGCCTTTCATTATGGCATATCTGTCGGCCACCGTATAACGGTAGACCATGACGTTGTCGGTCGGGTCTTTCCACTCGATAACTTTAAGGAGTTGGTTTTTAAGTCCCATTATTTTTACCTCCGATTCCTAATAACTATAATATTATATCATTTGCTCCCAACAAATGCAATAAATTGTATGAATGAAAAGCGGCTTACGCCGAACGAATAATGAATAATGAATAACGGTGGATGCGGCGCGTTGCGCCGAACAAAAAACGATAAACGAAAAACGAAAAACGGAGGATGGCGGCGCAAGCGGGATTAAAGTAAAAGCAAAAGCAAGGGGACGGTGAGGGCGGAAAGCAGTGTGGACAAAAGAATGGCGTTCGCCGCGGCGCGCTCGCCAGCGCCGTGAATCTCGGCAAGGCCCAAGACGATGTTGGCGGAAGGCATTGCCGAAAAAATGAATACCGAGGCCTTTATAACCGGGTCTATCGGCATAAAATACATAATTAAAAAGCAGAGCATGGGGTGAACGATAAGCTTAAGCGCGGCCGAAATATAGAGGTCTTTGTCAAGAAACAGCGCGCGCGGCTTTATTGTGGCGAAACGCATGCCGAGAATCAGCATGCACATCGGCGCCGTCATTTTTGAGAGAAGCTCGACTCCGGTATTGAGCACGCCGGGGAGCTTGACGCCCAAGAAAAACAGCGGCAGTGCCACGACAAGTGTAAGCGTCGGCTGATTTATGAGCGCCTTTTTGAAACTCATGAATTTTTTGTCGCCCGTTATTAAGAAAAGCCCCAGCGTCCAGCAGAGAAGGTTCATCGCGATAAGATATACCGCCGAAAACAGCACTGCTTTTGGCTGGCCGGGCATCAGAGCCTCGACGAGCGGCACTCCCAAAAAGCCGGCGTTGGCAAATGCGGAGGCGGCGGCGAGCACGCGGTTTTTGGCGGCGTCGGAGCCTTTGAAAGACGAAGTCTGTTCGAAAAGCGCCAGCGCGCCGTCGGTGTCGAAAGAGGGTAAAGTCGCCGCTTCTTTTTTCTTTTTAAATCGCACCAAAACAAGATAGGTGAGCGCCAGCATCAGGATTTGGAAGAGAAGCGACAAGCCCAAAACGATGCCCGCCTCTCTTAAAAGCTCAAGGGAATAGGGCGCCTTTTGGAAAGAATATATGACTAAGGCGGGCGAGTTGACGTAGACCAATACCTTGGCGAACGCCGCAATCGACCGCTCCTCCGCCGCCTTTAATTTTATTAAGAGATAGCCCGGCACCGCGAACGCTATCAGCATCAGCACGTTGGACGCCGTGAGCCAGAATTCCATAAAACCGCCTGTATTCGCCTATGCGCGAAATCTTTTGAATGCCGTAGCCGTTCGGCTGCGGTCTATTAATTATAACGCGGACGGTTAAATTTCACAAGCGAAAACCAAAGCCCCCTATCTATTGAGGGCGCAATATTACACTTATGAAAGCCAAAACATCCACTTGAGGTTCATTGAGTTAAAAATCAAAAAGCCTTGCGGTTGCAAGGCTTTTTTGGATAATCCTTTTTTGAGCGGGTCAGACGAGCTCGATTACCGCCATTTCGGCGCCGTCGCCTCTTCTTCTGCCCAAACGGACTATGCGCGTGTAGCCGCCGCCCTGCCCTTTATCCTTGGCGCGGAGGGCGTATTTGGGCGCATACTCGTTGAAAATCTTCTCGATGAGAGGATGGTTGATGTCCTTTATGCGGGCTTTGAAAGCTTCCTTAGACTCTTTGTTGCGGCGGGTTTCCTGAAGGTCGGCGAGCTTGGCCATCATGCGGCGGCGAGCGGCGAGCTTCTTGGGGCCGTCGGCCTTGAATTCGACGGCAACCGTTTCACCCTTTAAGTTGACCTTGTTTTTGGTCGAGGTGGTCTCGTCCTCATAGGTGCGGATTGCCGAGGTTATGATTTTTTCGGCAAGCGACCTCACCGATTTGGCGCGGTCGACGGTCGTCTCGATTCTGCCGAACCAAAGCAGCTCCGAGGTCTGATTTTTGAGCATAGCCATACGTTGGTCTGTCGGTTTTCCTAGTTTGCTTGGCATATTATCCTCCTTAGTCCTCGCTTCTTCTCAGCGAGAGTCCGAGGTCTTCGAGCTTTTTAATCACTTCTTCCAAAGATTTTCTGCCGAGGTTTCTGACTTTCAGCATATCCTCTTCGGTCTTTTTGGTGAGGTCTTCAACGGTGTTGATTGAGGCGCGCTTTAAGCAGTTGTAGCTTCTCACCGAAAGGTCGAGGTCCTCGACGCTCATCTCCAGCACCTTCTGGTGCTTGTCGTCATCCTGGCTCACCAGAATGTCGACGTTGCCCATGACGTCGACGAGGTCGACGAAGAGCTTGATGTGGTCGTTCAAAATTTTGGCGGCAAGGCTTATTATTTCCTTAGCCGTTATGGTGCCGTTGGTCAAAACTTCGATTGTCAGCTTGTCGAAATCAATCGACTGCTCGACGCGCGTGCTTTCGACGGTATAGTTGGCCTTCTCGACGGGCGTAAAGATGGAGTCGATGGGGATGTAGCCGATGGGCGCCTTGGCGTCCTTGTTCTTTTCCGCCGAAACATAGCCTCTGCCGCTGTCGATAAAAATGCGCATATCGAGGACGGCGCCGGCGTCGAGCGTGCAGATGTAAGCATCGGGATTCATGATTTCGACGTCGGAGTTGGTGGTGATGTCGCCCGCCGTCACCGGACCGGGAGTGCCGCGGTAGAGCGAGATTTCGATTTTATCGTTGAACAGCTCGGGGTTGTGAAGCTTGACGGCAACGCCCTTTAGGTTCAGGATTATCTCGGTCACGTCTTCCTTAACGCCCTTGATGGTCGAGAACTCGTGGTCGACGCCCGCTATCTTGATTCCCACGATGGCGGCGCCGGGCGGCGCCGAGAGCAAAATTCTTCTCAAGCTGTTGCCGAGCGTGGTGCCAAAACCCCGTTCGAGAGGCTCAACAGTGAACCGCGCGAAGTTTTTGGACTCGTTTTCCTCGTAGGAAATCTTGGGGCTCTTCATTTTTATCATTGCGCTATCCTCCTATTCCTCTCTCTATCTCGAATACAACTCGACAATCAGATGCTCTTTTATGTCGATATCGGTGATATCGCTCCTCTCGGGAAGCGCGGTAACCGTGCCCACCAGATTCTCTCCGTCGAAGGTCAGCCACTTGGGAGTGGAGATTTTGGCGCCCTTAAGCTCCTTCCACATCGGAAGCTCTTTTTTGTTCTGCTTGACGGCTATAACGTCGCCCGCCTTGACGAGGTAGGAGGGGATATTGACGTTTTTGCCGTTGACGGTCAGATGACCGTGCGTCACAATCTGGCGCGCCATGTCGCGGGAGGCGCCCAAGCCCAGACGGTAAGCGACGTTGTCAAGCCTGCGCTCGATTAAAACGAGCATATTTTCGCCCGTCACGCCGCGCATTTTGGCCGCTTTTTCGTAATACATTCTGAACTGACGCTCGAGGAGCCCGTAAGCTCTCTTGGTCTTTTGTTTCTCGCGAAGCTGTATTGAATAGCCCGACTGCTTCTTTCTGCCCGCGCCGTGCTGGCCGGGAACTATCGGGCGCTTTTTAATCGTGCACTTGGGCGAATAGCATTTGTCGCCCTTCAAATATAACTGGCAGCCTTCTCTCCTGCACAGACGGCAGTCGGCGTCAACATATCTTGCCATTTTTCTTCCTCCTATAACCTTCTGCGTTTGGGCGGGCGGCAGCCGTTGTGCGGAATGGGCGAGACGTCTTTAATCAGCGTCACTTCCAGATTGCAGTTGCCGAGCGCGCGAATAGCCGATTCTTTGCCCGCGCCGGGGCCCTTGACATAGACTTCAACCGATCTCACGCCCAAATCGCGTGCGACTTTGCCGGCGTCTTCGGCGACGAGCTGCGCCGCGAACGGCGTGCTCTTTCTCGAGCCCTTAAGCCCCAGCTTGCCGCCGCTCGACCACGACACGGTGTTGCCTTCGAGGTCGGTTATCGTGACGATGGTATTGTTGAAGGAGGCGTGAATGTGCGCCTGGCCTTTCTCTATGTGCCTTAGGTCCTTTTTCTTTTTAATCGTTCTTTTTTGAGCAGCCATTACTCATCGTCCTCCTTATTTCGTCGCCTTCTTGACGCGCCCAACGGTGCGTTTCGGCCCCTTGCGGGTGCGGGCGTTTTGCTTGGTGTTCTGGCCGCGCACCGGCAGATTCTTTCTGTGCCGTATGCCACGGTAGCACCCGATTTCGCCCAGGCGCTTGATGTTGAGCATGACCTCGCGCTTAAGGTCGCCCTCTACGCGGAGGTTTTTCTCAATGTATTCTCTGAGTATGCTGTTCTGCTGTTCGGTAAGATCCTTGACGCGGATGTCGGGATTAATGCCCGTTTCCTTAAGGATTTTTTGAGCTGTGGGAAGCCCTATACCGTATATATAGGTCAAACCGATTTCCACGCGCTTCTCGCGGGGTAAATCTACGCCAGCAATTCTTGCCATTTAATTACCTCCAAAAAATTTGAAAACCTCTTTATCTCAAGCGCCGGGAAAGTTTTTTAACAAAAAAACTCAGCCGCTCCTTAGGCGCAATTGCTTTTATCCTTGGCGCTGCTTATGGTTAGGGTATTTGCTGCAAATAACCATAACGCGTCCCTTTCTCTTGACGACTTTGCACTTGTCGCACATAGGCTTTACCGAAGGCCTGACTTTCATAATAAACTCCTTTACTCTTTTGAGCTTCCGATTAGTTTTTGCCTCTCCAGACGATGCGCGCCTTGGTCATGTCGTAGGGTGAAATTTCGATTTTGACGCGGTCGCCTTCCAGAATCCGAATATAGTTCAAGCGAAGTTTGCCCGAAAGATAGGCCGTCACGACATGGCCGTTTTCGAGCTTGACTTTGAATATTGCGTTGGGCAGCACGTCGATGACGTCGCCGTAGGCTTCTATTACGTCTTCCTTGGACATATTCCCTCCTATAAATTTTCGTTGAAAGCGCGCAGCGCGCTCCTTATCTCGGCGTCATAGACGACGGCGGCCGCCGCCAGCTTTTCGCCGATTCGCTCAAGAACGCTGCCCGTATCCTTTAAGTGCTTGACGCGCTTGAGTTTGGGCTTTATCAGCTTTCTTCTCTCGCCGTCGGCAATCTTAACGAATTCCTCCGACACGATTTCGACGACGGCGTAGTAACTGCCGCTGTCGCGTCCCGATTTCGAATATACCACCGAACCTAACTTCATTTCTATCCCGTTCAATTCCGCCAATTTAACTTGAATGCTAAATGCCGCAGAACCAACTGTTTTTCTCAATCTGCCGCTTTATCCGCGAATTTTGTCGGATAAAGGGTCTTTTTTGTTATAAGGTCAAAATCTCCGGCCCGTTTTCGGTGAGGATTACTGTGTTTTCGTAGTGCGCCGAGGGCCTGCCGTCGGCGGTAACCACCGTCCATTCGTCGTCCTCAATCAAAACCTCGAAGGTTCCCGCGTTTATCATCGGCTCAATGGCGAGCGCCATACCGATTTCGATTTTGGCGCCGCGAGCGGCCTTTCCGAAGTTGGGGACGGCGGGGTCCTCGTGCATGCTTCTTCCTATTCCGTGTCCGACCAGCGCCCGAACGACCGAAAACCCGTTTCTCTCGGCGTGGGCCTGAACAGCGGCGCCGATGTCGCCTATCCGGTTGCCCGCCTTGAACGCCTCCAGTCCTTTAAAAAAGCACTCCTCGGTAACTTTCATCAGCTTTTCTTTTTCGGTGCTGATTTTTCCTACCGCGAAGGTTCTTGCGGCATCGCCGTGGAAGCCTTTATAGTAGGCGCCTATATCGACGCTGACAATTTCGCCCTCTTTTATCACCCGTCCGCCGGGTATTCCGTGCACCACTTCGCTGTCAATCGAGGTGCAGATGGCGGCGGGATAGCCGTTGTAGCCTAAAAATGAGGGTTCCGCTCCCGCGCTCTTTATGAATTTTTCGGCCGCCTTGGCAAGCTCTATTGTGGTGACGCCCGCTTTTACCTTGGTTTCGATAAAGAACAGCGCGTCCTTAACTATTTTTCCCGCCTCGCGCATAAGCGCGGTTTCGACGGCGCTTTTGAGATAAATCATTGAAGCGCCTTTTCAACGTCCTTGAAAGTTTCTTCCACCGAATAACTCTCGATTTCGACTAAAAGACCTTTCCTTTGGTAGTATTCGATGAGCGGCGCCGTCTGTTTTTGATAAACGTCCAGCCGCGCCTTGACGGTCTCGGGCTTGTCGTCGTCACGGATAAACATCTTTTTGCCGCACTTGGGGCAGATTTCGGAGCCACCCAGCCAGCTTATGTGCGAGTTCTCGCCGCAGGCGCAGACGCGCCTTCCCGAAAGCCTGGTTATGATGACGTCGAAATCGACGGTGAGGTTTATCGCGATGTCGATATCGGTGATTTTGTCCAGCCCCTCGGCCTGAGGCAACGTCCTCGGAAAGCCGTCCAGAACGTAACCGTTCAAGGCGTCGGCCTCCTTCAGCCGCGATTCCACAATGCCGATGACTATTTCGTCGGGGACCAAGAGGCCGCCGTCAAGATAGGCCTTGGCGCGCTTGCCGAGCTCGGTCTCCTCCTTGATATTCTTTCTGAATATATCGCCCGTCGAAATGTGCGGTATGCCGTAGGCCGCCGCGATTTTAACCGCCTGCGTTCCCTTGCCCGCCCCCGGCGCACCCAAAAGCACTATATTTCTTTTCATATATTCCCCTTTTTTATCTTACTTTCCGGTAACACGAAGTTCAAATAACTTAATGCGTGCTACTGTGTTAACAAAAGCTTGCGTGCGTTCGCCGGCTTTCAAGCGAGGGCACACGGTGCCTATTGTAAGAAGCCTTTGTAGTGGCGCATCATAATCTGGCTTTCGAGCTGCTTGTTGATTTCAAGCGCGACCGAGACGACGATAAGAAGACCGGTGGCCGAAAACGCGTTGCCGAACTGCAGTCCCTGTCCGCCTATCGCCTGGAAGAGGAAGGTGGGGACGAGGGAGATGATGGCGAGGAAGATGGCGCCGAACAGCGTAATGCGGTTGTTTATTTTCTTTAGATATTCCGCCGTCGCCTTGCCCTGTCTTATGCCGGGGATGGTGCCGCCGTATTGCTGAATATTTTTGGCGACGTCCTCGGGATTGAACTGGATTTGGGCATAGAAGTAGGCGAAGAACAGAATGAGGAGCGGCAGCATGACGAAGTAAACCCATGTGCCGCTGCCCATGTTCTTGGCATACCACGCGTAGGCTTTGCTGTCGGGCCAGAACAAGATCATAATCATCTGCGGGAACATCAAAAACGACGACGCGAAGATGATGGGCATGACGCCGGACGCGTTGATTTTAATGGGAATGTGCGTCGACTGCCCGCCGTAGACTTTGTTGCCCTTTATCTGCTTGGCATACTGCACCGACACCCTTCGTTCGGAAAGATCCATAAAGACGATGAAGAGAAAGACCAACACCATCAAGATGATTATTCCGAAGATGCGCCACAGGTTGTTGGGGTTGCTTCCCACGGTGTCGAAGGCGCCCAAAAACGAAGTGCCCGCCGTCGAAATTATGCCGACAAAGATGATGAGCGAAGTGCCGTTGCCTATACCGTATTCGGTGATTCTCTCGCCCAGCCACATGACCATTGTGCTGCCGCCCACTAAAATGAAGATGATGAGAGCGGTCGTCAGCTCGGTGCTGCCGAAGGTGGGGAGAATGACGCTTTTCCATGTGAGCGCGATGCCGATTGCCTGCACTATTCCCAAAAGAATGGCGAAATAGCGAGTAATCTGCGTCAGCTTGCGCTTGCCGTCCTCGCCTTCCTTGGATAGCCGCTCCAGCGCCGGAATGACGAGCGTCAGAAGCTGCATTATGATGAACGCGTTGATGAAGGGCACAATGCCCAGCGCGAACAGCGTGCCGTTGGACATCGAGCCGCCCGTTATCGTGCTGATAATCGACAGAAAGTCGTTGCCCTCGATGAGGCCGGCGACTTCGCTGGCGTTGATGCCGGGCACGGGAATATAGCAGCCGATGCGGTAAACAAGCAGAAACAGCAGCGTCATCCAGATTTTAATCCGGATTTCCTTGGTGGCGAAAGCGTTTTTGATTGTTTCGAACATTTTATAATACCTCGGCTTTGCCGCCCGCGGTTTCGATGGCGCTTGCGGCGGCTTTCGAGAACTTGTTCGCTTGAACGGTAAGCTTTTTGGTGAGGCTGCCGCCGCCCAAAACCTTGAGGCCGTAGGGCTCCAACTTATTGATTAAGCCGGCTTCGAGTAGAAGCGCCGCGTTAACGACCGCTCCGTCGTCGAAATTTTCGAGCGAGCCTACATTTATAATGGAATATTCCTTCTTGAACTCGTTAACGAATCCTCTCTTGGGCACGCGGCGCGTGATGGGCATCTGCCCGCCTTCGAAGCCGGGGCGGACTCCGCCGCCGCTTCTGGCGCGCTGGCCTTTATGGCCCTTGCCCGACGTCTTGCCCAGTCCCGAGCCGATTCCGCGCCCCAATCTTTTTTGCGACTGCTTGGCGCCCGCAGCGGGTTCTAACGTGTGAATTTTCATACCGACCTCCTAGACTTCCTCGACCTTGACGAGATGGGCTATTTTTTTGAGCTGGCCGCGGAGCGCGGGGCTGTCCTCGCGTATCACCGAGGTTCCCACCTTGCCGAGCCCAAGCGCGGCGATGTTCGCCTTGTGGCTTTTGAGGCTTCCGATGGTGCTTTTGACTTGCGTAATTTTGAGGTTCATATCGGCCTCCTACAAAATTTCTTCGACGGCTTTGCCGCGGAGCGCGGCGATTTCCGCCGCCGAGCGCAGCTGCTTTAAGCCGTCCCACGTCGCTTTGGAGCTGTTTATGGGATTGGACGAGCCCAGCGACTTGGTGCGTATATCCTTGATTCCGGCGGCTTCCAGCACGGCGCGGACGGGTCCGCCCGCAATGACGCCGGTGCCGGGGACGGCCGGCATAAGCAGCACGACGCCGCGGCCGAACTTGCCGATTACCTGATGGGGGATGGTGTTGTTGTCAAGGGAGATTTTGACGAGGTTTCTCTTGCCCGCCGCCACCGCTTTTTCGATGGCTTCGGGAATCTCCTGAGCCTTGCCCATGCCGAGCCCTACCGAGCCCTTCTCGTCGCCGACGACGACAAGCGCCGAAAAGCGCATGTTTCTGCCGCCCTTAACGACTTTGGTAACTCTGTTGACGGCGATTAATTTTCTTACGAATTCGTCCTGCGGCTCCCGCATAGGCCTGTCTTCACGCTTTGCCATATATGTCCTCCCTAAAACTTTAAGCCGGCTTCTCTGGCGCCGTCGGCGACCGCGGCAACGCGGCCGGTGTAAAGATAACCCGCCCTGTCGAAGACGACTTCGGTGACGCCCGCCTCAATAGCGCGCTTGGCCGCCGTCATTCCGACGATCTTCGCCGCTTCGGTCTTGGTCTTGCCCGCTACCGCCGCCGCTACTTCCTTGTCGAGCGTCGACGCCTGAGCGAGCGTGGCGCCTCTCACGTCGTCGATTATCTGGACGTAGATGTGGTTGAGGCTTCTGTATACGTTGAAGCGCGGCTTTTCGGCGGTGCCGCTGATTTTTAAGCGGACGCGCTCCTGGCGCTTCTTTCTTTCTTCGTTTTTGTCTAGCTTTTTAATCATATCGACGCTCCTTATTTACCCGCTTTCTTGCCGACCTTGAGGACGACGGCTTCGTCTTTATAGCGGATTCCGTAGCCGTGATAGGGTTCGATGGGCTTCAGCGCCTTGATATTGGCGGCGGCCTGCCCCACGGCGTGTTTGTCGGCACCCGACACCGCTATTTCGAGGGGCTGGGTAAGCTCAAGCTTGATGCCCGCCGGCGCGACATACTCGATAGGATGCGAAAACCCGATGTTGAGCGTCAGCTTGTTGCCCGAAAGCGCGCATTTATAACCGACGCCTGCCACAACGAGCGACTTCTTAAAGCCCTTGGTGACGCCCGTCACCATATTGTTGACGAGGGCGCGCATGAGCCCGTGCAACGCTTTGACTTTCTTTTCTTCGGAATTTCTCGTAACATGGATTATTCCCTGATCGACAGCAATCGAAACAGCGGGATTTATGGTTTCGGAGAGCGTGCCCAAGGGGCCCGTCACCGTCACTTTTCCGTCTTTTACCGCCGCAGTTACTCCTTGGGGGAGTTTTATCGGCATTCTTCCTATTCGCGACATACTTCCTCCTACCAGACGTAGGCGAGCACTTCGCCGCCGGTGCGGCCGGCTCTCGCCTCTTTATCCGTCATAATGCCCTTGGACGTCGAAAGAATGGCGATTCCCATGCCGTTTAAGACCTTGGGAACGCTGTCGGCGTCGGCGTATACGCGGAGGCCGGGCTTGGAGATTCTCTTCAATCCCGTAATAACCTTTTGATTTTTTCCAGCGTATTTGAGCGTGATTTCGATATCGTTCTGGACTTCCTTCTCGATAACGGTGAAGCCCTTTATATATCCCTCTCTCACCAAAATCTCGGCGATTGCGAGCTTAATTTTGGAGGCGGGGATTATCACTTTTTCGTGCCTTGCGGTCAGCGCGTTTCTGATGCGCGTCAGCATATCGGCGATGGGGTCTACGATAGACATAAACTTATCCTCCTATTACCAGCTTGCCTTGCGCACGCCGGGGATTTGCCCTTTATAAGCAAGGTTTCTGAAACAAATCCTGCATATCCCGTATTTCTTTAAAACGGCGTGGGGGCGTCCGCAAATCTTGCAACGCGTATATTCGCGCGTCGAATATTTTTGGGGCCTGGATTGTTTGACCTTAAGAGAGGTCTTTGCCATATCAGTTTCCTCCTTTCTGGAAGGGCATGCCCAAAAGCTTGAGCAGTTCGCGCGCCTCTTCGTCGGTTTTGGCGCTGGTCACAAAGCAGATGTCGAATCCTCTGACTTTCTCGATTTTGTCGTAGGAAATCTCGGGGAAAATAAGCTGCTCTTTGACGCCCATGGCGTAATTTCCTCTGCCGTCGAAGGACTTTAAGGAAGTGCCCTTGAAGTCACGGACGCGCGGCAGCGCTATCGAAATGAATTTCTCGAAGAAGTCGAACATGCGGTTGCCGCGAAGGGTAACCTTGGCGCCCACGTTCATGCCGGTCCTCACCTTGAAGTTGGCGACGCTCTTTTTCGCCTTGGTAACTACCGGCTTTTGTCCCGAGATAATCTTGAGCTCGTCGACGGCGAGGTTTAGGCTCTTAGAGTTGTCCTTGCAGTCGCCAAGCCCCATGTTGAGCACGATTTTTTCGAGTTTGGGAACTTGGTTGATGTTGGCGTAGCCGAAACGCTTGATAAGCGCGGGCACGGTGACCTCGCGGTAGAGGTCCTTCATCTTGTAGCGCGGCAAGCCGCTATCGGTTGCAACTGCTTTAGCAACCTGAGTAGTCTTTTTTTCTGCCACTTTATATTCCTCCGGGGCTTGAGCCCCCTGCGGCCTTACGGCCGTTTAGTCCTTAAGTTCTTATTCTTCGGTTTCGGCTTCGCTCTCGCTTGCTTCGAGCGCTTCCTTGGCTTCTTCGGCGGACACTATGTCGAGCGCCTCCTCGGGAGCGGGCGAGTTCGCCTTGATTTCGGCTTTATCGGTAGCCTTTACGTCGTCCTTCTTCTTGCCGGCTTTTTTGGCGACCTTCTTGGCGGTCTTTTTGGCGGAGGGCTTCTTTTCGTCCATCGATGCGCCGCATTTCTTGCAGACTCTGATTTTCTTGAGCTTGCCGCCTTCCGTTATCTCTTGATGGCCTATTCTGACCACCTCGTTGCAGGCGGGGCAGATATGCATGACGTTGGAGCTGTCGAGGGTGCCTTCTTGCTTTAAGATGCCGCCCTTCTGCTGCGCCGTCTTGGGCTTGACGTGCTTTTTAATAATGTTGACGCCTTCGACGTAAATTCTTCCCGAATCGGTGTCGACGCCGAGCACCTTGCCCGCTTTGCCTTTATCTTTTCCAGCGATGACCATGACGCTGTCGCCTTTTTTTACATTCAACTTCATATTTGACTCCTTTTGCCGAACCTGCGTTTTAGCGTGTCGTTTTTAACCTATAAACCTTATATTCGGCGAAAAACCTTACAGCACTTCGGGGGCGAGAGAGATAATCTTCATATAGCCCTTCTCGCGGAGTTCGCGCGCTATGGGCCCAAAGATGCGGGTGCCTCTCGGCTCTTTCTGGTTGTCGATGATGACGGCAGCGTTGTCGTCGAAAACGATGGTGGAACCGTCGGCGCGCCTTATGCCTTTATGCGTCCTGACGATGACGGCCTTGACGACCTCGCCCTTTTTGACGACGCCGCCCGGCGTCGCAGTCTTGACCGACGCCACTATGACGTCGCCGATGTTGCCGCTTTTCCTAAACGAGCCGCCAAGCACTCTGATGCACATTATTTCCTTGGCGCCGGTGTTGTCCGCCGCCTTGAGAATGGTTTGTTGTTGTATCATGGCTGCCTCCTTATTTCGCCTTATCGAGAATCTCTACAAGGCGCCAGCACTTGTCCTTGGACAGGCGGCGGGTTTCCTCGACGAGCACTTTGTCGCCGATGCCGGCGGCGTTGCTCTCGTCGTGCGCCTTCAAGCGCTTCGTTCTCTTGACTATCTTCTTATAGAGAGGATGCTTGACGCGCTCCTCGATGACGAGGACTATCGTCTTATCCATTTTGTCGGACACCACGATGCCGGTCTTGGTCTTTCTCAAATTTCTTTCCATCTTGCTGCTCCTCTCTATTTAGTCTTCTTCTTTGAAGCCGGACGGTTGAGTTCGGGGTAGATGTTGAGCTCGCGCTGGCGCAATATTGTTTTGACGCGCGCGATGTCTCTCTTGCATTCCACAAGCACGTTGGCGTTGGTGAGCTGGTTGGTGGCGTGCTTGAAGCGGAGGAAGAAGAGCTGATTTTTGAGCTCGTTCAGCTTGGCGGAAAGTTCTTCCGTCGTCAGTTCGTAAAGCTGCTTATTCTTCATTGCTGGCCTCCTCCTTTACCGCCGCCGCAGTATCCCTTTTGATAAACTTGCACTTGATGGGGAGTTTCGTCCCTGCCAGGCGGAGAGCTTCTTTGGCGAGCTCTTCGGGCACGCCCGCGATTTCAAACAGCACTCTGCCGGGCTTTACGACGGCAACCCAGTATTCGGGCGAGCCTTTGCCGCTGCCCATGCGGGTTTCGGCGGGTTTCTTGGTGACGGGCTTGTGGGGGAAGATGTTGACCCAAACCTGACCGCCCCTCTTTATATATCTCGTCAGCGCGACGCGCGCCGCTTCTATCTGGTTGGAAGTTATCCACGCCGGCTCGGTCGCCTGTAGCGCGTATTCACCGTAGGCTATCATGTTGCCTTTGTGCGCCTCGCCCTTCATTCTGCCGCGGAAAACTCTTCTTCTTTTGACTCTCTTGGGCTGTAACATCAGTCGTTACCTCCTTCTTTAGCCTTGCCGAGGATTTCGCCCTTGTATATCCAGCACTTGACGCCGATGACGCCGAAGGTGGTGTGCGCCTCGGCAAAGCCGAAGTCGATGTCGGCTCTGAGCGTCTGAAGGGGAATGGAGCCCTCGTGGTATTGTTCGCAACGCGCTATTTCGGCGCCGTCCAGCCTGCCCGCGACCATCGTCTTGATGCCCTTGGCGCCCGATTTCATGGCGCGCGCCATAGCTTGCTTCATGGTGCGGCGGAAGGATGAGCGCTTTTCGAGCTGAGCGGCGATGGATTCGGCGACCAGCTGAGCGTCGGCGTCGGGACGGCGGACTTCGATGATGTTGATGAGCACGGCGTTGCCGGCGGGGAGGAATGCCTGAACCTCGTTCTTGATTTCGGTCACGCCCGCGCCTTCTTTGCCGATAAGCATGGAGGGCCGGCCGGTGTGGATGCCCACTATGACCTTGCTGGCCGCGCGCTCGATGGTGATTTTGGAGATGGCGCGGTCATAATACTTCTTCTTTATGAACTTGCGGATTTTGTCGTCGGCGACGAGCGTCGCTGCGAAATCCTTTTTACCGGCATACCATTGGGCGTCCCACTGCTTATTGATTCCTATTCTGAGGCCGTGCGGATTGACTTTCTGTCCCATATATCCTCCTACTTCTTGGCGTCGAGAACGACGGTGATGTGGCTGGTGCGCTTGAGTATTCGGGCGGCTCTTCCCTTGGCGCGCGGCATAATCCGCTTCAAAACCGGCCCGCCGTCGCAGAAGCACTCGGCGATATAGAGGTCGTTCCTCGATTTATTTTGGAATTCGGCGTTGGCCGCCGCCGAATTAACCACCTTCAAGGCCACTTCGGCGCCCGATTTTCTGGTGTTTTCCAGCATCGCGACAGCCTCGTTCAAATCGCGGCCGCGGATGGTGTCGAGCACGACGCGGACTTTGTCGGGAGAAATTCTCACGAAACGGGCGACCGCCCGCGGACGCATATCTTTTGTTTGCGCCCTGTTCAACGCTTTAATCTTATTTCTGGTCGCCATAACTCCTCCTACTTCTTCGCCGCCGCTTTCTTTTCGCCGGCGTGAATGGGATACTTGCGGGTAGCCACGAACTCGCCCAGCTTGTGACCGACCATATCCTCGCTGACGTAGACGGGAATATGCTTTCTGCCGTCGTGGACGGCTATGGTGTGACCGACCATCTCGGGGAATATCGTGGAAGCTCTCGACCAAGTCTTGATCGGGCGCTTCTCGCCGGTGGCGTTCATAATGTCGATCTTTTTAATCAGGGCTTCTTGGACATAAGGCCCTTTCTTTACGCTCCTGCTCATTTCGTGCCTCCGTCAGTTGATGCGCTTGATTATAAATCTATCGGTTGTGTTCTTCTTCTTTCTCGTCTTGTATCCCATGGCGGGCTTGCCCCAAGGAGTGACGGGCGAGGGCATACCGATGGGCGATTTGCCTTCGCCGCCGCCGTGCGGGTGGTCGCAGGGGTTCATGACAACGCCGCGGACGGTGGGACGGATGCCTTTATGGCGCGTCTTGCCCGCTTTGCCCACTCTGACTATCTCGTGGTCGACGTTGCCTACTTGGCCGATTGTCGCCTTGCAGCGCGCTAAAATATAGCGCATCTCGCCGCTCGGCAACCTCAGCGTGGCATATTTGCCTTCCTTGGCCATGAGCTGGGCGGCGCTTCCCGCCGTTCTCGCGATTTGGCCGCCGCGGCCGGGCTGCATCTCGATATTGTGGACCATGGTGCCTACGGGAATATTTTCAAGAGGCAGCGCGTTGCCCGCCTTGATGTCGGCACTCGGGCCGCTCATCACCGTGGCGCCCTTGGTCAGCCCCAGCGGCGCGATGATATAGCGCTTCTCGCCGTCGGCATAGACCAAAAGAGCGATGTTGGCGCTTCTGTTGGGATCGTATTCGATTTCGGCGACTTTGGCGGGGATGCCGTCTTTATCGCGCTTGAAGTCGATAATTCTGTATTTAATGCGGGCGCCGCCACCGATGTGGCGGACGGTTATCCTGCCCGTGGAGTTCCTGCCGCCCGTCTTGTTTAACGATTGCGTCAGGCTCTTTTCGGGGGTTTGAGTCGTTATCTCGTCAAACGCCGGAACCGTCATAAAACGGCGGGCGGGCGATGTCGGTTTATACTTCTTGATTGCCATGGTATTCCCTCCTAAGCCAAGCTCTCGAAGAACTCGATAGCCTTGCTGTCCGCGGTCAGCGTCACAATGGCCTTTTTGTAGGAAGATGTCCTGCCTTGCGTCCGGCCCATGCGCTTCATTTTGCCGCCGACGTTCACGGTGTTGACCTTCGCCACCTTAACGTTGAAGATTTCCTCGACGGCGAGCTTGATTTGAGTCTTGGTCGCATCGCGGAGCACTTTGAAAGTATAGCGCTTGGACGCTATGCCGTCATAGCTCTTTTCGGAAAGGATGGGCTTTATTATAATGTCGTAAGCCGTCATTATCCGTTGACCTCCTCGAGTTTTCTGACCGCCTCGGCGGTGATGATGACGATGTTCTTGCTGACGAGGTCGTAGACGTTCAAAAGCTCGGCCGAGCAAACCTCGACGTTTTCGAGATTGGAGCATGAGCGGAGCGTCAACTCGTCGTCGCGATCGCGCACGATGAGGGCGGTGCCGGACGCGTTGAGCGCCTTGAGCGCCGAAGCCGCTTCTTTGGTCTTGCCTGCCGCTTTGAAGTCGTCGACTATGACGATTTCATTTCTCCTCAGCTTTTCGGAGAGCGCCGAGCAAAGCGCGCCCGACTTCATCGACTTGTTGATTTTTTGGGAAAAATCGCGGGGCTTAGGCGCGAATACCACGCCGCCCTTGACGAACTGGGGCGCGCGGATGGAGCCCTGACGGGCGCGGCCCGTTCCCTTCTGGCGATAGGGCTTTTTGCCGCCGCCTCTGACCTCGGCCATGGTGAGCGTGCTCTTGGTGCCCTGCCGTTTGTTGGCGAGCTGCGCCGTCACCACTTGGTGGATTAAAGGCTCGTTGTATTCCCTGCCGAACACGGCGTCGGAAAGATTCATCTTTCCCACAACGGCGCCGGTCGTATTAAATACGCTGACTTCTATCATATAGCTCTCCTTTAGGCCTTAATCGACTCTTTGACGACGACCATGCCGCCCTTGGGACCGGGAACGGCGCCCTTGATAAAGAGCAAGTTCCTAGCCGCGTCGATTTTGGCTATTTCGAGGTTCTGTATCGTAACTTGTTCGTTGCCGTATTGACCCGCCATGTGCTTGTTCTTGAAGACGCGTGAAGGATCGGAGTTGGCGGAAAGCGAGCCTACGCCTCTGTGGTAGCCCGAACCGTGTCCCATCGGTCCTCTCGCGCTGTTCCATCTCTGGATGACGCCCGAAAAGCCGCGGCCTTTGGTTTTGGCGGTGACGTCGACGTGATCGCCGACCGTAAACACCGAGCACAGAATCAGCGAGCCGACCGTAATTTGCGCGGCGCCTTCGAGCTTGAGCTCTTTAAGATAACGCTTGGCGGAGACGCCGGCCTTCTTGAAGTGGCCCTTCAGCGGCTCGTTAACGTTCTTTTCTTTGATTTCGCCGAATGCAACCTGCACGGCTTCGTATCCATCCCGTTCTTTCGTCTTAACTTGGACGACGGGACAGGGACCGGCCTCTACCACGGTGACGGGTATAAATTTTCCGTCTTCCGTGAACAGTTGGCTCATTCCCAATTTTTTCCCAATGATTGCTTTATTCATTGATAAAGTTCACCTCCGAGTGGTTTAAAGCTTAATCGAAATGTCGACGCCGGCGGGGAGCTCCAGCTTCATGAGGCTGTCCACCGTCTTGGCGGTGGGGTTGAAGATGTCAATCAGCCTCTTGTGAGTGCGAAGCTCGAACTGCTCGCGGCTGTCTTTGTATTTGTGGGGCGAGCGCAAAATGGTGATGATTTCCTTTTCTGTAGGCAACGGCATAGGGCCGGTAACTTTGGTGCCGGTGCGCTTAACCGTTTCCACAATCTTCTCGGCGGACAAGTCGATTAAGTTGTGGTCGTATGCTTTGAGCTTAATCCTAATTTTTTGACCTGCCATTTTTGGCGTCCTCCTTAAGTCCTTTCCACTCGGCCTCGTGTGTCGCGAATCCCTTTTAAAAATGCGCCTGTTTTGGCGCCGGACCCTCCGCGGACGTTATCCTTTCGGAACCTCCCGCAAGAAAAGAAACACACCGTCCAGGGGCGGACAGCTTCCCTATAATAGCAACTAAAGTTTTTTCTGTCAAACGCTTTTTAAAAAATTCTCAACTTTTTCCTCGATTTTGTGTAATAAAAGCTGATTTTCGGCGTTTTTTCGCCCTTGATACAAATTTTTGGGGCTAAATGCAAAGTTTTGAATTTTTTCGATAAATCGGTAAAAAATAATAGCAACAACCAAAAAAGGAGTTTTTATTTTTTATGATAACAATAATCGCTTTAATCATCGTCATTATCGGCGCGCTCAACTGGCTTGCAGTCGGCGCCTTCAATTTCAACGTCATCAACTGGATTTTCGGCGCCAACCTCTATATCATTCCGCGCATCCTCTACTCGCTGGTCGGCATAGCCGGACTTTGGCTCATTTACTACCTCATCCGCAACTGGACGGCAATCTGCCACAACCGCGCCGAGCACATGCGCGACGACCACCGCCACGACGACGTCCACTAAAGATACTCCCCGTTGGATGCCTGCATCCAATGGGGACACCGAATAATTTGCCCCATTAAATGAGGTCATTTAACGGGAACCCCGATATAAATGGGCTACAACAAGTCCTATATTCAATAGCCTTGAATGCTTAGGCGCCCCGATTGAAGCGAAACCGCTTTAACCGTTAAGCAGAGATGGAAAAATCCGCGGAGCTCCGCGGATTTTTTTATTGCTTTAGAACAAATCGGGCAAAAAACTATTTGAAAAAGAAGCAGAGCCAGATGCAGGGGTTGGATGTTTTTAAGACTTTATGGGGGCGGTGGGCGGGAATAAAGCAGCTGTCGCCCTTTTTAAGCTCGACTACTTCATCGTTAATCATCAGCGTCGATTCCCCTTCGATGACGCTCACCCACTCGTTTTCGGCTTGGTCGTAAATATCGGTGCCCTCGCCGTAGGACACTATTTTCTCAATTCTGACCGATTCGTTTCTGAACAGCACGGTGGCGACTTCTCCCGCCGCGTTCCAGAAAAATCGCTTGGTTTCGGTAGTGTCGCACGCCTTATTATATTGAAATAAGTTTTCTTTTACTATCATACTTAAAATTATATATGCGTGCGCAAAGAAGGTCAATCTTTTTACGAAAGACGAAAGCGATTTTTCGCTAAATTTCGCAAACCAAAAAATAAACAAAACGCAGGTGGGAAAGCCCGCGTTTTTTAGCGTTTTTTAGTCTGAAACTACTGTTAAAGAAAAGTTATAGTCGAGATATCCGATTCTTAAATTTTAATCGGCTCGCGTTATCAGGATTTAAACATCTGCTTCATGCGCTGCTCACGGCTCAGCGTGCGCTTGCGGATTCGGAGTGATTTCGGCGTGACCTCCAAAAGCTCGTCGTCGTTCAAAAATTCCAAACATTCCTCGAGTGAAAACTTACGTGTCGCGTTCAGGCGCAGCGCCTCGTCGCTGCCGGCGGCGCGGATATTGGTGACGTGCTTTTTCTTGCAGACATTGACGACGATATCGCCCGCCTTGGGGGAGACGCCCACCACCATACCCTCGTAGACGGGCGTGACGGGATCGATGAAGAGCAGGCCGCGCTCCTGCGCGTTGAAGAGGCCGTAGGTGGTGGCCTCGCCCGTCTCGAAGGCGACAAGCGAGCCCTCCGTCCTTCTCGGAATTTCGCCTTTCATCGGCTCGTAGCCGTTAAAAACGGCCGACATCACGGCTTCGCCGCGCGTCTCCGTCAAAAGCTCGTTTTTATAGCCGAACAGCCCGCGTGAGGGGATATTGAACTCGAGGCGGACGCGGTTTGCTATATTCTGCATATAAGCAAGCTCGCCGCGGCGCGCGCCCGCCGACGACATGACGGCGCCTACGTATTCGGAGGGGACGTCGACGACAAGCTTGTCAACGGGCTCGCATACCACGCCGTTTATCGTTTTCAGCATGACTTTGGGCGTAGAAACCTGAAATTCGTAGCCGTCGCGGCGCATTGTTTCGATTAAAATCGAAAGGTGCATTTCGCCCCTGCCCAGCACGCGGAAGGCATCAGTGCTCGAGGTGTTTTCCACCCTGAGCGCGACGTCTTTCAGCAGTTCGCGGTTGAGGCGGTCGCGGATTTGGCGGGTGGTGACGTATTTGCCTTCCCTGCCCGCGAAGGGGCTGTCGTTGACGGAAAAAATCATCTCTACCGTGGGCTCGGTGATTTTGACGAAGGAAAGCGGCTCGACGGCGTCGGGAGAACAGACGGTGTCGCCGATGGTGATATCCTCTATTCCCGAAAAGCACACAATGTCGCCGGCGTTCGCCCTTGCCACGGGCACGCGTTTTAATCCTTCAATCAAATATAGATTAACCAATTTTCCGCGCGCCGGCTGTTTTAGGTTGTTGTAGTCGCAGACGACGATGTCGGCGCCCGACACTGCGGTGCCCCGCTCGATTCTGCCTATTCCGATTCTTCCGACGTAGTCGTTGTAGTCGATTGAAGAGGTCAAAAGCTGAAGCCCGCCTTCCTCCGATACCTCGGGCGGCTCAACATAGTCTATGATGGTATCGAACAAGGGCTTTAAGCTGTCATTCGCCGTTTCGGGCGTAAATCCCGCCCGCCCCTGCCGCGCCGAGCAGTAGACAACGGGACTGTTTAACTGCTCGTCGGTGGCGTTCATGTCCATTAAAAGCTCTAAAATCTCGTCCACGACTTCCTTTATTCTGGCGTCGGGACGGTCGATTTTATTGACGACGAGAATTATTTTGAGCTTGAGCTCCAGCGCCTTGCCCAAAACGAAGCGCGTCTGGGGCATCGGCCCCTCGAGGGCGTCGACGAGAAGAAGCACGCCCGAAACCATCTTGAGCACGCGCTCCACCTCGCCGCCGAAGTCGGCGTGGCCGGGAGTGTCTATTATGTTGATTTTTATGCCGCCGTAGTTTACCGCGGTGTTTTTGGCTAGTATGGTGATGCCGCGCTCGCGCTCCAGCTCGCCCGAATCCATAACGCGCTCGGCGACCTGCTGGTTGGCGCGGAAAGTTCCGCTTTGTTTTAGTAGTTCGTCGACCAAGGTCGTCTTGCCGTGGTCTACGTGGGCTATTATTGCTACATTCCTTAAATCATCTCTTTTCATATATTAATTATTCCAGAAGTATCAGAAACCCCAAAGGCGGGATTTCCGCCGCTCCTTCCATAAAGGAGCCTGTAAACAGGTCGGTGCCGCCGCGGGTGTGAAGAACCTTGGCGGAGGATGTGCTGTTGACGGCGACGGTCAACCGTTTGCGGCCGGACTTTCGATAAAAAATCAGCATGTCGGCGCGGCGGTCGAAGACGGTGTCGCCAAGTAGCAGCTCTCGGTGGCGCGTCCTTATATATCCCAACTTTTTATAAAAGTCAAGTATGTCGCGGTTTTCTCTGCCCCAAGGGTAGGTTTTGCGGTTGGTGGGGTCCTCAAAACCCTCCACTCCGGCCTCGTCGCCGTAGTAGACGGAGGGAACGCCCGGCAGCGTATATTCCAGCACGGCGGCAAGCTTCAGCCGCGCCACGGCTAGCTCTTTGGCTCTGCCCGAAAGCGCGTAGGCCGCTTTCTGCGCCTTGGTCATGCCGCCGCCGCCCTGCCCCGAAAGGTAGGTTAAGGCGCGGACGGTGTCGTGGGAGCCGATGAGCGTCATCGATGCGTCGAGCGCTTCTTTAGGATAGTTTTCGATTATCGGCGTCACTTCATTCTTGAACGCCTGCGCGTCCGACGTCATTAAATAGTTTAAGATGGCGTGCTTGAAGGGATAGTTCATGACGCCGTCGAGCTGGCCGCCCAAAAGATAGGGGCGCATCGTGCCGTAGCTCACCTTGGTGGAGGCGTCTTCCCAGACCTCGCCCAGAATATAGCCGTCGGGGTTGATTTCCTTGACTTTCTTTCGGATTAAATCGACGAAATCGGAGGGGAGCTCGTCGACGACGTCGAGCCGCCAGCCCGCCACGCCCTTTTTCATCCACTTTTCAATGACGCCGCCCTCGCCGAAAATCAGCTTGCGGTAGCCTTCGCTCGACTTGTTGACGGTGGGAACCACCGTTACTCCCCACCAGCAGTGGTATTTGTTGGGGAATTTTTCAAAGAAGAACCAGTCCTTATAGGGCGAATCCTCCGACTGATAGGCGCCCACGCCGTCATAGTTGCCCCACTTGTTGAAATAGATGCTGTCGGCGCCGGTGTGGTTAAAAACGCCGTCGAAAATAATTTTAATGCCCAGTTTGGCCGCCTCCGAAACCAGCGTTTCCAGCTCCTCTTCGGTGCCTATAAGCTCGTCGAGCTTTAAATAGTCGCCGGTGTCGTAGCGGTGGTTGGACATCGAGGAAAAAACGGGCGAAAGATAGACGAGCGTCGTCCCGAGAGATTTAATGTAGCCGAGTTTCTCGGTAATGCCCGAAAGGTTGCCGCCGAAAAAGTCGTCGGCGCGGTAGTCGCGGTTGCTTTCGGCGGTTTCGGGAAGCTCGAACCAATCCTTATGGAAAGAGCCGCGCCGCTTGGTGAAGGGTATCTCGCGTCCCCGCTTGAAGCGGTCTACGAAAATATGATAAATTATGCCGCCTTTCACCCAATCCGGTGTTTTATACCCCGCTTTCGTAACGGTTAACTGCCACATAGGCAAACAATCGCCTGTGGCCGCTGTGCCGTCGGCGCCTCTGCCGTAGAAAGTTATGCCGGCCTTGGAATGTGTTTCGAAGCGGTATTGCCATATTCCCGCCTCGGGAATAATGAAGCTTCCCTCAAACATCGAAAGCCCGCGGGTTTCGGGCTTTTTTTCAAGCTCGCGGTAAAAACCTTGGGAGTGTGACGCGCCGTGGGGGCAGAAAAAAACAGTCACCCTCTCGATGTCGAGGGTGGCGGGACAGGGAAACCTGAGTTTAAAGCTTTCGCCCGCCGCAACTGCGCCTACGGGCGTCTTGTGCACTAATGGATTAAAATACATCTATCGGCCTAGTTAAGCCACAAGGGCTGTTTTATCATATGTAAATCGCCCGGTCGCCGCCATGCTCGGGCTCAATTCGTAAGCCTCAAAGCGGGTATAAGCGAAAATATCCGTTTTCTTAGTTTTCTGCCGTTTTGTCGCCGCTCTCTGCCGTTAAGGCGTCCATAATCTTTTTGGCGCGGTTTGCCCGGCCTCGCCTCGCGCCCTCGGACGCTACAACGGCCGCGCCGGCAATAAGCACGGCGGTGGCGAGCAGCAGACCGTAGTTGGTAAAGTCGAAATACTCTTTAACCGTGCCGTTCACGACGTCCCATGCAAGGTCGGGTCGGTCGGTGATTATGGCGTCGGCGCCGTAGAATGCCAGCTCGGAAATATCCTTTTCGTCGTTGACCGTCCAGAACTGCACCAAAAGGCCGTATTTGTGGGCGTAGTCGATGAACTTTTTGGAGCCGAAGACGGGCACCTCAATCCCCAAGCGCTTGGGAAGCTGGAAGGCGACGTAGGGGATGTCTTCATTCGACAAATCCTTCCCCGTCAAAAACCAGCCTAAAAACTCTGCGCATTCGCGCTGTCCCGCCGAGCGCATAAGACCGGGCTTGGTGTCGTAGTAGTCGGATATCTCCTGATGGAATGTGCCGACTATGGCGTTATCCAAAAAGCCAAATTTGAGGAGGGCGTCATGCATAAGGTCGGTGGCAAGCTTGCCGCGCTCGCCTTCGTCCTTAATCTCTATTATAAACGAAAAATCCAATTTTTCGGCTTGTTTTACCGAAAAAAGATAGTTGAGCACGTCGGAAAATCTCGGAATTTTTATATCTTGGGGTATATCCTCCCCTTTGAGTTTGAAGTAGGGGCTGCATCCGCAGTCAAAGTAGTCCACCGCCGCGTTCAGCATCGAAAGCTCGGCGTAGGTGTAGTCCTTGGGATAATACTTTTTCTTGGCGTCACCGTAAACTTCTTCGATGTCGGTCGTTCTGTTCAAGGTGTCGTCGTGAAGGAGAATGAGCTCGTTATCCTTGGTGAGCCTTAAATCGAACTCGAAAATATCGACTTTATATTCGCGGTTAAGCGTCGCCTCGACGCAGGTCTTAAAGGCTAGCAGCGTGTTTTCGGGCGCGACCGAGGCGCCCGAGCGGTGCGCCGCAATCAGCGGACGGGGGCCCGGCATACCGTCCCACGCCGCCGCGATTCCGGCGGGAAAGAACGAAAACCCGAACGCCGCCAAAAACACCGCTATGTATATTAATATTTTAACGTTCTTTGCCATTATCCTTCCGTTTTTTGTCGAGCTTTTGCCGTTTTTACCAGAAAAATATTAATTTTTATTTTTCAAAACCATGTTTTTTGCCGCGTGCTTTTTATGACTCCGAGATATATTTTTAGCCTTAATTATACAATTCTTTGAATGTTCCAAATCCTGTCGGCGTATTCGGTGACGGCGCGGTCGGCGGCGAAGATGCCCGCCCTGGCGATATTGACAATCGACATTCTGTTGAAGCGGTCGCGGTCGGTGTAGACGGCGCCCGCTTTTTTGTGGACGTCGCTGTAACTTCTGAAGTCGGCCAGCACCATATAGCTGTCGGGCGGGCAGTGGTTGCCGATTAAAAGGCTGTCGGCGATTTCGGAGAAGGACGCTCCGCCTATACCCGTGCGCAGCGAGTCGATGACGGTCTTTAGGCACCTGTCGTTAGCGTAGTAAATCGAGGGGTTGTAGCCCTTACGATAAAGCTCGGCAACCTCCTCGGCGCGAAGGCCGAACAAGAACATATTCTCGTCGCCCACCGCCTCGTGTATTTCGATGTTGGCGCCGTCCAAGGTGCCCACGGTGACCGCGCCGTTTATCATGAATTTCATGTTGCCGGTGCCGCTCGCTTCCTTGCCCGCGATGGATATCTGCTCGGATAGCTCGGCGGCGGGCATGATTATCTCGGCGAGGCTGACGCGGTAGTTTTCCAAAAACACCACTTTGAGCTTGCCCTTTATGTCGGGGTCGTTGTTGACCAGTCTTCCTATAAAATAGATGAGTCTTATGACCTGCTTCGTCATATAGTAGGTGGATGCCGCCTTGCCGCCGAAGATGAAGGTGCGCGGCGGGATGTCGAGGTCGGGATCCTCCTTGAGCTTGTAATACATGTCGAGGATGTTCAAGGCGTTCAAAAGCTGGCGCTTGTATTCGTGGATGCGCTTGACCTGAATGTCGAAAATGCTCTCGGGGGAAACGTCGACGCAGTTGCTGTGTCGGATGTATTCGGCGAGGCGGTATTTGTTGGCGAGCTTGATTGACGCCAGCGTGTCCAGCACCTCTTTATTGTTTTGGAATTTTAAAAGTTCCTCGAGAGCGCAGGGGTCTTTGAGCCACTTGTCGCCGATGAGATCATGCAGCAGTCCGGCGAGCAAGGGGTTGGCCTGCGCCACCCAGCGGCGGTGCGTTATGCCGTTGGTGACGTTGGTGAACTTCTCGGGGTGCATATTGTAGAAATCTGAGAAAATGTCGTTTTTCAAAATCTCGCTGTGCAGCGCGCTGACGCCGTTGACGGTGTGGGCGGTGGCGAGGCAGAGATTGGCCATCTTAATTTGGTTGTGCTCCAAAATGGCGTTCTTGGACACCTTGCCCCAGTCGCCCTTGAAGTGCGCCCAAAGCTCGCCGCAAAGCCGCTGGTTTATCTCGGCGATAATCTGGAAAATGCGCGGCAGCAACGACTGGAACAGCCCCTGCGGCCACTGCTCGAGCGCTTCCCACATCACGGTGTGGTTGGTGTAGCTTATCACGTTTGTGGTGATTTCCCACGCCTTGTCCCAGTCGTAGCGGTATTCGTCCAAAAGAATGCGCATGAGCTCGGGTATGCAGAGCGTGGGGTGGGTGTCGTTGATGTGGATGGCGACTTTTTCGGCGAGGTTGTCGAGCGTCTCGTTGGTCATGAAATGCCGCCGAACTATCGACTGCATCGACGCCGACACAAAGAAATACTGCTGCTTCAGCCTGAGCGACTTGCCCTCGAAATGGTCGTCGGCGGGATAGAGCACTTTGGAAATGGACTCCGCCATCGCCTTGGCCTCCATCGCCTTGACGTATTGGCCGCGCGAGAACATCGCCATATCGAAATCGGCACCCGCGCGCGCCGACCACAGCCTGAGGCGGTTGACCGCCTTGCTGTCGAAGCCCGATATGCTCATATCGTAGGGCACGGCGAGCACGGTGGTATAGTCGCGGTGGTTGATTTTGAGATATCCGTTGTCCCAAGTTTGGTCGACGATGCCGCCGAAATGCACCTCGTAGACCTCCTCCATGCGGGGTGAAAGCCAGACCGAGCCCATTTTGAGCCAGTCGTCGGGCTGCTCCATCTGAAGGCCGTCAACCAACACCTGCTTGAATATGCCGTAGTCATACATGATGGAAAATCCCGAAGCGGCGTAACCCAAGCTCGTCAGCGAGTCGAGATAGGCGGCGGCAAGCCTGCCAAGACCGCCGTTGCCTAAGCCGGGGTCGGGCTCGAGCGGATAGAGCTCGCCAAGGTCAAAGCCGAGCGCGCGCACCGCTTCTTCGGCGGAATCGGTTATTCCCATATTGAAAAGGTGGTTTTTAAGGGAGCGGCCGAGCAGAAACTCCATTGACATATAGTAGACTTGCTTGTCGTTCTCGGCGCGGACTTGTCTTTTGAATTCCAATCTTTTTTCGGTCAGTATATCTCTGATTACCATGCACACAGCTTGGTATACTTGCGCTTTGCTGGCCTCTTCGGGCTTTACGCCGAAGTTTTTGGCAATCTTATCGGTAAACAACTCCTGCAGCTCGCGCGCGTTTAAACTCTCCATACAGTCTTTTTCTCCTAAATCGTATATTATATGTTATTCACAAATTTTGGTATATTTTTACGTATTCTTCCGCCGATTTGTTCCATGAAAAGTCTTTTTTCATGGCGTTCTTCTGAATTGTCTCCCAAACGGCGCGGTCGGAATAGGCCTTTGCCGCTCTCGCCACGGCGTCAAGCATATCTTTACCTTCGTAATTTTTAAAGGTGAATCCCGTGCCCGTGCCGCTTGCCTCGTCGAAGGGCTCCACGGTGTCTTTCAGCCCGCCCGTCTCGCGCACCACGGGTATGGTGCCGTAGCGCATCGCTATCATCTGCGAAAGTCCGCAGGGCTCGAACTTGGACGGCATCAAAAAGATGTCGGAACCGGCGTAAATTTGGGAAGCCAAATCGCCGTTGAAGTTTATAATCGCCTTAAACCGTCCGGGATAGCGCTTTTCGACGTCTCGGAACAGAGTTTCGTATTTCCAGTCGCCCTTGCCGAGCGCCACCATCTCAATGTCGAGCGCAAGCAGCTCGTCGATGACGGCGGCAATCAGCTCCAGCCCCTTCTGCTCGGTTAGCTTTGATACGAGCGACACAATCGGCCGCTCCTTAGAGTAAGGCAAATTGACGAGCTCGGCCAGCCCCTTTTTGTTTTCGGCTTTTTTAGCGAGCGAGCGCGGGCCGTAGTTTTGGAAGAGCGCCTTGTCGGTTTGAGGGTTGTAAAGCTCGGTGTCGATGCCGTTGACAACGCCGAAAATTTTATATTTCCTTGCCGCGAGAATGCTCCCCAAGCCGTAGGAATAAAAGGGGAACTGAATTTCCCGGGCGTAGGTGCGCGAAACCGTAGTCACCGCCGCCGCAGATTCTATGCCGCCCTTCATATAGTTGGCGCCGCCATCGAAACGCACCAAATCGGCCGCCTCGCCCGAAAGCCCCAGTATATCGCCGATAAGAAACTCGCTGTATCTTCCCTGAAACTCGATGTTGTGAATGGTGTAGACCGTCTTAATCGCCTGAAAGTCCTCTGAAAAGCGGTAGAACACGTCCAAAAAGACGGGCACAAGCGCCGTCTGCCAGTCGTTGCAATGCAAAACATCGGGAATAAACTCGACGAGCCTCAAGACCTCGCACACCGCCTTGGAGAAAAAGGCGTAGCGCTCGCCGTCGTCGAAGTGGCCGTAGAGGGTGTCGCGCTTGAAGTAATATTCATTGTCGATAAAGTAGTAGGTTATGCCGTCGTAGGCCGCCTCGAAGACGCCGCAATACTGCCGACGCCAAGCTAAATCGACGAAAGTCGAGCCTTTGAAGCTCAGAAGCTGGCGGTAGACGGCGGGGATATCCTTATAGAGCGGCAGAATAACCCTGGCGTCGTGCCCCAGCTTTTTTAAGGCCTTGGGGAGCGAGCCCAGAACGTCGCCCAGCCCGCCCGTCCTTATGAAGGGCATGGCCTCGGACGCCGCAAACAATATTTTCATTTTTAACCTCCCGAAGCTTAAGCTTCAAGTGAAGTAATTCGTTTATTTTTTCCTAAACCGTCTTATCCTTGGCGATGACCATGGGATAAGTTTCGTAGCCGGCGAGCTTGCGTCCCTCGCGGATTACCACGTTTTTGTCGGTTATGGTGTAGTCGATGTAGGCGCCGCGCATAATCAAGCCCTTTTCCATGACGATGGAATTCTTGACGACGGCGCCCGCTTCCACGGTGACGCCGCGGAAGAGTATGCTGTTTTCGACGGTGCCGTCTATGACGCAGCCGTCGGCGACCAGCGAGTTTTTAAGGCCGGCGTTATTTAAATATCTCGTCGGCACGCTGTCCTTGATCTTTGTCAGTATGCTTCCCTTTTTATAGAACAGGTCATAGCGGATATCGGCATCGAGCAGCTCCATGCTGTGCTTGAAGTAGGCGGGGATTCTGTCGATTACGGCGACATAGTCCTTAATTTCGTAGGACATAATCTTAAACTCTCCCAAGCTTTTTTGGATTATATCCTTCTCGAAGTCAATAAAACCGCGGGCGTAAGCGTTGTCGACAAGGGTAATCAAAAGGTCTTTTTTAATGAAGTAAATGCCGAGATTGATTAATTCCTCGGGCCCGCCGCTCTCACTCGTCACCGCGAAGCGCGAATCAATGACCCTGCCCGCCGAGTCGGTTTCTATTATGTTTTTTTTGGGGTTGAGCTCGTCCGTCTTGTAAGTCAGCATCGATATGTCGGCGCCAGTCTCGAAATGGAAGTTTTCGAGCTCGTTAAAATCCAAACTCGTCACGATGTTGGCGGGCGTCAGCAGCACATAGGGCTCCTTGGAGGAAATCAAAAAGCTTCTAAGGGAATACAGCGCGTCGATTTTGCCTTTATAGACCTCGTGCAATGTATTCAAAACGAAGGGCGGAAACACCGTTATGCCGCCGTTTTTGCGGTTTAAATCCCAGTCGCGGCCCATTCGGATGTGGTCCATCAGCGAGTTGTAGTTGTTTTTGGTGACGATGCCGACCTTGGTTATGCCCGCCGCCACTAAGTTGGAAAGCGTGAAGTCGATGAGGCGGTAGCGGCCGCCGAAGGGCATCGACGCCGTGGTGCGGTGTATGGAAAGGTCGTTTAACTGGCTGTCGTTGTCGCTCGCGAAAATGACGCTCATAGCGCGGTTGCTCATCTCAGTTCCCTCCTATCATCTGGTTGGCGGCGATTACTTCGCCCTCTTTGACGGTGTATCCGGGCGCGACGACGGCTATCTCCCACTCGCCCGAAACCGGCGCGGCCAGCGTCTCGCCGACCTTGGCTCCCTTCTCTATGACGGCGTCCCAGCCGATTATGGCGTGGCGCACCTCGGCGCCTTCGGCAATCTCCGCCGAAGGCATGATGATGGAATCGTAAATCTTGGCGCCCTTGCCTACCACCGAGCCGTGGAAAATAACCGAGTTCTCCACCGTGCCGTCGACGACGCAGCCTTCGCTTATTATCGAGTTCTTGACGGTGGCGTTGAATCCCACGAAATGGGGCGGTTCGGCGATGTTCCTGGCGTAAATCCTCCAGTTGCGGTCGTTGAGGTTAAGCCCCGCCGTCGCCGAAAGAATGTCCATGTGCGCTTCCCACAGGCTGGAGATGGTGCCGACGTCTTTCCAATAGCCCTCGAAAGGATAGGCAAACATCCTCTCGCCGTTTTTGAGCATGGCGGGAATTATGTTTTTGCCGAAGTCGTTCTGAGAAGATTTTTCGGACTCGTCCTCGATCAAATATTGCTTTAATTTCTGCCAGTTGAAAATGTAGATGCCCATCGACGCCTTAGTGCTCTTGGGCTTCTTCGGCTTTTCTTCAAATTCGTAAATGGCGCCGTCGTCTTTGGTGTTCATGATTCCGAAGCGCGGCGCCTCCTCGATGGGAACTTCCAACACCGCTATCGTGCAGTCGGCGTTGTTTCCCTTGTGGAACTTGAGCATCTTGGAGTAGTCCATCTTGTAGATGTGGTCGCCCGACAGAATCAATACATATTCGGGGTCGTAACGGTCGATAAAGTCGATGTTCTGGTAAATGGCGTTAGCCGTGCCCTTATACCACTCGCCCGATTTGGCGCGCATGAAGGGCGGCAGAACGTAGATGCCGCCGCTCAGTCGGTCGAGGTCCCACGGCTGGCCGTTGCCTATGTATTGATGGAGCTCGAAGGGGCGGTATTGCGTCAGCACGCCTATCGTGTCAATGCCCGAGTTAACGCAGTTGGAGAGGGTAAAGTCGATAATGCGGTATTTGGCGCCGAAAGGGACGGCGGGCTTGGCGACGTCGTTTGTCAAGACGCCCAGACGGGTGCCCTGCCCTCCCGCGAGCAGCATCGCCACGCATTCCTTTTGGTTGATTTTCATTGCTCTTCCTCCTTATCGCTATCCTTGAACGGTTTCAAAAACATTACCGAATTTGCGGGAATCGTCATCTTGATGCTGTTGGGCTGGCCGTGCATCGGCTTGGGAGAGGCGTTGAAAACAAGCCTCCTCGTGCAGTTGCCGCCGTATTTCTGCATTCCCGAAAGAAGCTCGACCTTATAGGGGACGTTCTCGGGCACGCCCATTAAATATTTGTTTCTCTCGACGCCCGAAAAGTTGACGACGACAATGACATAGCTTCCGTCCTTGGCATAGCGCAAAAACGAAATGATGTTTTGAGTGTCGTCGTCGACGACAATCCATTTAAAGCCGCCGGGCTTGGTGTCGAGTTCGTAAAGCGCCTTATTGTTTAAATAGAATTCGTTCAAATCCTTGACGAATTTCTGCATGGTGCGGTGACGCGGGAAATCGAGCAAAAACCAGTCGAGCTCCTGCATATAGTTCCACTCGATGAACTGGGCGAACTCGTTGCCCATAAAATTGAGCTTTTTGCCGGGATGCGCCATCATGTAGCCGTAAAACGCCTTTAGCTCCTCAAACTTGTCGTCGTAGCTTCCCGGGCATTTGCCTATCATCGACGCCTTGCCGTGCACCACCTCGTCGTGGGAGAGCGGTAGCACGTAGTTTTCGGAAAAAGCATATGTAATGCCGAAAGTTAGGCAGCTGTGGCAGCCCTTTCTGAAGAAAGGGTCGCTCTTTAAATATTTGAGGCTGTCGTTCATCCAGCCCATATTCCACTTAAAATTGAAGCCCAGTCCGCCGTCGTATGCCGGACTCGTCACCATGGGATAGGCCGTCGATTCCTCGGCAATCGTTATTGCGCCGCGGTGCTTGGAGAGCACCGCCGTGTTCATCTGCCTAAGGAAGTTTCTCGCTTCCAAATTATAGTTGCCGCCGTATTCGTTTTTGACCCACTCGCCGTCCTGGCGGTTGTAGTCGAGGTAGAGCATGGACGCTATGGCGTCGCAACGGATGCCATCGATGTGGTAGCAGTCGAACCAGAACATCGTCGCCGAAATAAGAAAACTTCTTACCTCGTTTCTTTTATAGTCGTAGACCAGCGTGCCCCACTCCTTGTGCTCGCCTTTTCTCGGGTCCTCGTATTCGTAGAGCGGCGCGCCGTCATATTCGAAAAGACCGTGCTCGTCGCGCGGGAAATGCGAAATAACCCAGTCCAAAATGACGCCTATGCCGTTTCTGTGGCAGCGGTCGACAAAGGCCATAAAATCCTTGGGCGTGCCGAAGCGCGACGTCGGCGCAAAGAGGCCGGTCGCCTGATAACCCCACGAGCCTTCAAAGGGGAACTCGGTGACGGGCAGAAGCTCGATGTGGGTGTAATTCATTTTTTTGAGGTAGGGGATTATCTCGTCGCCGAACTTTTCGTAGCTGAAGAAATTGTTGTCGGGATAGCGCTTCCACGAGCCGATTTGCACCTCGTAGATGTTCATCGCGCTTTCGTAGGGATTATAATTCTGCCGCGCCTCCATCCACTTTTTGTCGCCCCAGCGGTAGCCCTTGAGGTCGTAGAGCTTGGATGCGTTGCCCGGCGCCGTCTCGAAGTGGAAAGCGTAGGGGTCGGATTTGAAAACGACCTTGCCCGGCGATTTTATCGCGAATTTATATTTGTCGTATTGTTTGAGACCGGGCACGAATGCCGTCCAAACGCCGTTGTCGTCGCGTTCCATGGGATTTGCGCCCGGCGTCCAGCCGTTGAAATCCCCCACCACCGAAACGGCTTCGGCGCGAGGCGCGAAAGTGCGGAAACGCCAGCCCTCTACTCCGCCCTGAACCATTCTGGCCGGCGACATCAGTTTGTATGCTTCGTAATTTGTGCCCTCGTGAAAGAGATAGAGGGGATAGCTGTCCTGATTATTCAAAAATCGGGGATCCTCCATAAAAATCGCAGGCCGCACCCAAAAGGCGGAGGCCAAAATTTATTATAGCAAATATCCCGAAATTGCACAATAGCAAAACGCCTATAAATGGAAAATTTGCAAATTAGTTTGATAAAAAACGCGCGCGCGAACCGATTTTGTCAAAAATCAGGCCATATTCAAAACTTTGACGCCAAAGTCGACGCTTTTTAAGACACGAAAATAGATATTTTCGACATTTTCGGCCATAGCCTCTTTCAAAAAATGCGGATTTTGACTAAAAATCAAAATTCCGCTGCCGCTGCCCGTCAGGCGGACGTCGGCATCCACTCCCAAATCCTTTATCTTTTGATTTATTTTGTCGAAATAAGCCCTGAGTCTATCGTCGGCGAGCGCGGCGCGCTCGAGCGCGTTTTTGCCGAGCTTTACCGCCGCGGCGGCGCCTTCCGAGCGCCAGTTCTCAATAAATGCGTCGGTGTCGGCGTTTTCGCCGCCCAGCTCGTCGTATTTGGAATATACGCCGCCGGCCAGCGCCATGACGGGCGGCACTGCCAAAAGGCACTCGAATTTTTTATAGGGAAGCGGCGAGATAACCTCGCCCGTTCCGCCGACGCGCGCAACTCCGCCGCGATACATGAAAGGCACGTCGCTGCCTATGGCGGCCTGCATGGCGGGCTCAGTCTTCACTCTGAAAAGCGATTCCATGGCGCGAAACACTGCGGCGGCATCGGCCGAGGAGCCGCCCAACCCCGCGCCTACCGGTATCGACTTCTTAATGATAATATCGACACCGCCGGTTCCGAATCTGCTTTTAACCGCCTCCGCCGCGCGCTTTGCCGTGTTTTCGCCCGAAAGCTCGACACTGCAAGAAACCGTCACCTTGTCGTCGCCGCGAAGAATGACGCGGACGGTGTCGTAGAGGTCGACCGAGCTCATCACGCCGTCGATTTTATGAAGGTTGCCGCACTTTTCAAAGACGCTCAGCGTCAGGTTGATTTTTGCGAATGTCTTGAGCGTTATCTCGTTCATATTGAACACATTCTACACCGTTTGTCCAAAAATATCAATCTTTTTTGTCTTTGACGCTTTATACCCCGCACCGGCTTTCGTCCTTACATATGGCCCGCACTTACTCTTAATTCTTTCCTTTTTTGACAACCGCGCTTCCCTCGGGGTTTTCGTCCGAATATTTTCCTTTCCTTAAGGCAAAATGGCGGGAAGACAGAAAAGCTTTGACCGCCCCAAACTTATGGGATATAATTTATCACATGGATTTTTACCTAAGAAACGTCGAGGCAATCGCCGGGCATTTGAGAGCGGGAATAAAAAAAGAGGGCGGCGGACTAATCGGCGTCGAGCTCGAGCGTTTTTTAATCGATAAAAACACCTCTCTTTCCGCTCATTATCACGGCGAACGCGGCGTAGGAGCCGTTCTCACCCGTCTTCTGCCCGACTTCGATCAAAACAGATATTCCAAGGGGCGGCTTATCGCTCTCGGACGGCCGGGCTGCGTGCTTTCGCTGGAGCCTGCCGCTCAGTTCGAGTGCAGTCTCGGCGCGGCGGCCTCGGTAGCCGAAATCGAAAGAGAATACCAAAAGCTCGACGCCGAGCTAAAGCCGATTTTAGAGGAATTTAATTTAGTGCCCGCCGCCGTGGGCTATCAGCCCAAAAGCCGCGCCTGCGAACTGCCGCTGATTCCCAAAGAGCGCTACCGCCTAATGGACGCCCACTTTAAGACGACGGGAAAAAGAGGGATAAACATGATGCGCGGCACGGCGGCGACGCAGGTCTCCGTCGACTATTTTTCGGAGGAGGACGCCTCGCGAAAATTCAGGCTCGCCAATATATTAGCGCCCGTTCTTTCGCTCATGACCGACAACGCCCCCGTCTTCGAGGGCGCGCCGTATCACGGCCGCATGCTCCGCTCAAAAATTTGGGAGGACGTCGACGCCGACCGACAAGGCATCGTTCCAAACGGGTTTGCCGCCGACTACTCATTTTCCGACTACTCCCGATATATCTTAAACTCGCCCGCGATTTTGGTGGTCGACAACTTCGGCAACGTAATCCCGACCGGCAACAAAAAAATCGGCGAAATCTATCGAAGCAAAGTCATGGAGCCCTTTGAAATCGAGCACGCGCTGTCGATGTTTTTCCCTCATGTCCGATTTAAAAATTATATCGAAATAAGGATGGCGGACAGCCTTCCTAAAGAGTTGATGCTTGCCTACCTTGCTCTCGTAAAAGGGGTTTTTTATAATCAAAACGCGGTGATAAACCTATTGAATCTGCTAAATCACGCCGATTCCGATATATCAAGGGCAGCGTATTCCGACATCTATGAAAACGGGTTTTCGGCCAAAGTTTACGGCGTCAAGGTGATGGATTTAATCGCTCGTTTATACGACGCCGCAAAGAGTGGAAACTACGCCGAGCCCGGCTATTTAAAACCGCTCGAGGACATCAACATGCACGGCCTCGCTCCCAAGGATTTAGTTTAATTATGATTAGAAAAACGAGTGATAATTTGACTATGGACGGGCTGAACGAAGAATATTTAGACTTCGTTTTAAGCAATTTTTCCGCCGAAGCCGCAGGCTGGGAGGATATGAAGCGGTATCTGAAAAACTGCACCGCCATCTCCAACGAGGGGCTCCACTTAGACGCCTGCTACATTCCCAAGATGTTCACCAAGCTCGCCATGGATGCGCTCAAAAAGGCCTCGTCGACGCTCTACGGCATTTTGGAAAAGGTCACCGCCCGCTATATGGCCACGGCGGAATACCGCGCGCTTTTTCCCTTTTCAACCGAGCTCGAGTCGCTGATTTTAAAGGATGCCGGCTACGGCGTCACCATACCGGTAATGCGCGCCGATATTTTTTTCAACGAGGACGATTTTTCCTTTAAATTCTGCGAAATCAACACCGACGGCGCCAGCGCCATGAACGAAAACCGCGAGCTCGTCAACGCAATCCGCCACACGCCCGCCTACCACGAATTCAAAAAAAGATATAATCTTCAACCATTCGAGCTTTTTTCGAGCTTTGTCGAGATGTTTCTTTCCGTCTACCGTGACTACTCGGGAAGTGAAAAGCTCCCCCATGTCGCCATCGTCGACTTCACGGAGAGCGGCATAAAGCGCGAGTTTCAAATATTTAAGCGCGCCTTTATTGACCACGGCGTTGACGCTACCATTGCCGAAATCAGGAAGCTTCAATATAAAAACGGTGAACTGAAAACGCCCGACGGCTTTAAAATCGACGCCGTTTACCGTCGCGCCGTCACCTCGGAATGTATGGAGAAATGCGCCGAAATCAAGCCTTTTATTGAGGCCGTCAAGGACGGCGCCGTCTGCTTAATCGGTGCTTTCAAGACGCAAGTTGCCCACAATAAAGAGCTATTTATCGTCCTTCGCGATGAAGCCACTAAAAGTTTTTTAAGCGAGGAAGAGAACGCCTTTGTCGAGGCGCACGTTCCGCTGACCTACCGCCTCAACGAAAGAACGCTTGAGGAAACCGACATTTTGAAAAACAAGGATAAATGGCTGATAAAGCCCGCCGACCGCTACGGCTCCAAGGGTGTGCTGGCCGGCGCCTCAACCGACATTAAGACTTGGCAGACCGAGGTGTTGTCCGCCAAGGGCTTTGTCGCGCAGGAGTATTGCCCGCCCCACAAAACCAAAAATATTTTTTTTGAAAAGGGCGAGGCGATAGTCGAAAGCTACAACAACATGACCGGCCTCTATATGTATGCGGGAAAACTTACCGGCCTCTATTCCCGCCTCTACCGCCCTTTGGTCACTTCCGACGCCGACGACGGCAGAGTGGCGCCCAGCTTTACGGTGGCGGACCCATCCAAGCCCGAAAAAAAATAAAGCGGGGCGCAACGCAATTCTCAGTAAATAACTAGCAATTTTTAATTTTGAAAGCGATTTTGGGATTATTCTCGCAAAAAAAAATCTCAGCCGTCTTGCGGCTGAGATTATGTGGTCGGAATGGCGAGATTCGAACTCGCGACCTTATGGTCCCGAACCATACGCGCTACCAACTGCGCTACATCCCGAAGCAGAAATATTATATACTATTTCGCGTGAGTTTGCACCTTTTTTAAGGGCATTTTTGATTTTTGCGCGCCGAAAAAGTAAGCGCAATAAATAATTTACCAACCCTTTTAAAAATTCAAGCGGAATAAAAGCGCGAATATAAAAAGAAAAAAGTGGAAAACCAAACTATTTTCGGCGCGCAGATGCAATATAAAAAAGTCCGAACCGTGCGCCAAATTTTTGACGGCTGTTTTTTTGACCCAATGTGGTATAATTATCAAAAAGAAACGGAGTAAAAATCATGCGTGAAATATATCTTGCGGGCGGCTGCTTTTGGGGAACGGAAAAATACCTCTCCCAAATTTTCGGCACAGTGTCCACCGAGGTCGGCTACGCCAACGGCAAAACCGAAAACCCAACCTACCAAGAAGTATGCTATAACGACACCGGCCACGCCGAAACGGTGCGAGTCGTCTATGACCCATCTCGGATTTCGCTTAACTTTCTGCTCGAGCTCTTTTTTGAATCCATCGACCCTATATCGGTCAACAGACAGGGCAACGACGTCGGCACGCAATACCGAACGGGCATTTACTATGCCGACGAAAACGACGCGCCAATAATCGAGGAGGCTTTAAACAAGCTTCGGCAAAAATTCACAAAGCCGATAGCGGTTGAGGCCATGCCGCTGAAAAACTTCTTTCGCGCCGAGGAATACCACCAAAAATACCTCGATAAAAACCCCTACGGCTATTGCCATATTCCTAAGTCGAAGTTCGAGCAAGCGGCAAGCAAATCGAGAGCCCGCGCCAAAATTAATGATTGAAAAAGCGGTCAAGGCGACCGCTTCTTAAATATATTGCCAGTATTGCCTATCGCTAAGCTTCATGTTTCTTAGCGATGATTTGAATAAATAGTATCCTTTTTGAATTAAATGAGGTTGTTTTTGTTCGGGCGCGGTTTGACAAGGGCATTATTTGGCCTTAGAATGGTATGAATATGATAAAACTGATTAAAAAATGGTTTATTAAGGATTACGAGGATACCGGCCGCGCCGAGATCAGATTCAGATACGGCATTACGGCAGGCGTGTTCGGGCTGGTTATCAACGCGATTTTAACCGCTTTAAAACTTACCGCCGGCCTTATCGCCTCCAGCATTACCATTATCGCCGACGCCGTCAACAGCCTGTCGGACGCCGGCTCATCGACTATTACGCTAGTCGGGTTCAAAATCGCGGCGCGCCCCGCCGATAAGGAGCACCCCTACGGCCACGCGCGGTTCGAATACGTCGCCGGTCTTATGGTCGCCTTCATCGTTCTTACTATCGGCGTGCTTTTGGGTAAATCCTCCGTCGAAAAAATCATAGCGCCCGTTCCCCTTTTTATTTCGCCCTTGACCTACGCCGCACTGGGCGTTTCGCTGGCGTTGAAAATTTTCCAGCTTGTTATATATAGGAACTTCGGAAAAAGCATATCCAGCGAGACGCTGCTTGCGAGCGGCACCGACAGCTTCAACGACATCTTAACGACCTCGGCCGTGCTGATTGCCACCGCCGTTTCGGCGGCGTCGGGCGTCAATATCGACGGTTACGCCGGTCTTGCCGTTTCTCTCTTTATCGTGATTTCCTCGCTTAGGCTCATAAAGCGCTCGGTCGACCCGCTGCTAGGCATGCGCCCCGACCGCGTTTTTGTCGACAAGGTGAAGAAAAAGCTCCTTTCCTACGACGGAATTTTGGGCTTTCACGACTTGATTATCCACGACTACGGCGAGGCGAACAGCTATATCACCGTCCACGCCGAGGTGGCCGCCGAAGAGGATATTTTAAAGAGCCACGACCTTATCGATAATATCGAGCGCGATTTTATGTCGGAGCTCGGCGTCCTTCTCTGCATTCACATCGACCCGGTCGAAAAGCAGTCGCCCTACGTCCGCGAGCTCAACGAAAAAATAGTGGCGGCAATGACGACGCTGATTCCGGCGGCGGCTGTCCACGACTTCCGCGTCGTCGTGGGTGCGACGCACACCAACGTGCTGTTCGACGTCGTGGTGCCGTATGAAAGCAAATTCGGCAAGGCGAAGGTTGAAGCGGCGGCGCGCGCCGCAATCGACGACGGCAAAACGCAGTTCTATTTCATTATCGACATCGACAGATGTTATTTATGAAAAAAAGCCGCGGGCTCCGCGGCTTTTTAATTTTTTAGGCTCATTTACTTTCGTTGGTTTCGTTATCTTTATTGTTTTCGATTTTCTCTTTGTTTTCGTTGCTTTCACCGGTTTCGTTGCTTTCGCCGGTTTTGTTGCTTTCGTTGTTCTCGCTACTTTCTTCTTTTTTTCTTATAAGCGCGGCAAGCCGCTCGTGGCGGGCGCGGTAGTCGCCGACTCCGTTTCTTTCGGGCTCGCTTTGACAACTCGAAAGGGAGCGCGGCGACT